>OCVV011361211.1_pt1 | contig 32086 bp, 20 predicted proteins | sample 1539721 | NCBI WGS metagenome assembly OCVV01 (sample SAMN02144230, study PRJEB22623) | gut metagenome | biome: sheep rumen | host: Ovis aries | place: New Zealand | reverse complement strand
CCACATGTCCGAGGACCAAGTCAACTTCCAGGAGCAGAAGAACCGCGCCGATGGTTGCAAAACCATGCGCAAGTACCTCTGGAAGATCTGTGGACAGGAGTACGACGCAGAGCACGCGTAAGACAAAAGGCTAAAATCGGAAAAGCGTCCTTCGGGGCGCTTTTTTGGTGCAAAAAACATAAAAATTGCATTTTTTTGTTAAAATGTTTCTGAATATGGAAACTTTTTTGTATCTTTGCACCCGAAAATACATAATGTGCTTTCGCCAATGACCTGCCCGGTCAGCGCAAGCACGGCTACTTGCTTATTGGGGTAGATGACCGGGGTCACATCAGCGGTCTGAAAGTAGATGATGCGCTGATGAAACGTATCAGCGGTATCCGTTCGGATGGTAATATACTGCCCCTTCCTGTGATGACCACTGAGAAAGTGGAGACTCCCGAAGGTGATGTACTGGTAGTGGATGTCACGCCTTCGTTTGAAACTCCTATCCGTTATCGCGGTAGGACGTTCGTGCGTATAGGTCCGCGTCGCGACATAGCCTCGCGCGAAGAAGAACGCATCCTTTCCGAGCGTTGTTCCGCTGCCCTTCCAACTTTTGATACGCGCCCATGCCGTGAAGCCACCTTGGACGATATAAATATAGACTCTATCACCAAAGATTACCTGCCTAAAGCAATAGCTCCGGAGGTATTGGCGCACGACGATCGTCCGATAGAGGAACAATTAGCGGCTTTGCATCTATATAATACGCAATGGCATTGTCCGACTTTTGCTGCGCTCATCATGTTTGGCAAGAACACGCGCTATTTCATGCCAGGAGCGTTTGTGCAGTTTGTGCGGTTTGCCGGCAAAGACACAGGAGGAAAAATACTCAACGAACGCCGTTTTGAGGGCTCACTCTTCTCTATATTGCCGCGTCTGGAGAGTTTTATACAAGACGCTATCATCACCAAACGCCCTATACCTATCAGTATATTGCGGGAGAAAGATGTTTATAACTATCCGTATAAAGCCCTTCGTGAGTTGCTCATGAATGCCCTTATGCACCGCGACTACCAAGCTAACACTCCAACGCGTCTATATCAATTTGATGACCATATAGAGATTCTCAACCCGGGTGGCTTGTATGGTGAAGCGCGACCAGAGAATTTCCCGAACGTGAATGACTATCGCAATTCAGTCTTGGCGGAAATGATGAAAACGCTCAACTACGTCAACATGTTTAACCATGGTATCCGTGAAGTCAAATCTCTCCTTGCCGAGAACGGCAACCCCGCTCCCGAATTCAAGGTGGATTACATCACTGCCTTTGCCGTCGAAATACCCATCGCTAAGGATGATGATGTTCCCTCTAACCAAGTTAAAGACCAAGTTAGTGACCAAGTTGGACAAGTTATTCACCAAGTAGTCACTAAGTATTCATTAAGTAGTGACCAAGTAGTTTCGTTGTTAGAGGCATTAACTACCCCTATGTCCGCATTGCAAATACGGACGTTGTGTGAAAAAAAAGACGCTACATATTTTAGACGTACCACTTTGCAACCTATGTTGGATGACGGCTTACTCCAGCCTACAGATGTAAAATCATCTCGTAGTCCGCAGCAAAAATACTACCTCACAGAAAAGGGCAAGCAACTCTATTTGCAAATAAAGAAAAAACAATAGTCGTGCCAACTAACGACTTCGGTATCGCCCTGCTACTTTTACGGAGAGAGAGTCTCCTTAAAACAGCAAGCCCCCACACCCATTTGAACGGGGCGGGGGCTTGCTGCGTTACAGATCATCCGGCCAATCGACTTGTTTCGTGCCCTCGTTGTAGTACAACCAGCCTTTGCCGAATAACCAGCCGCGATAGGTGGTGTACTTGAACGAAGCGCCGTGTGCTTTCTTCTCGGCTTTGAATGCCTCTTGGTCTGGAGCAGAAGAACCGCGCCGATGGTTGCAAAACCATGTGCAAGTACCTGTGGAAGATCTGCGGACAGGAGTACGACGCAGAGCACGCGTAAGACAAAAAGCGTCCTTCGGGGCGCTTTTTTTGATTGTTTGACTTTGTTTGACTTTGTTTGACATTGTTTGACATTGTTTGACATGGTTTGACATTGTTTGGCATGGTTTGACTTTGTTAACCACTTCAAACGAAGCGAAGCTTCTTCAAACTACTTCAAACTACTTTCAAACAAACAAAATGGACTTTGTTAACCACTTCAAACGCGAAGCATCAAACCATCTCAAACCACGTCAAACAAAGAAAAAGCGCATTTTGGTGCGCTTTTTTGCATTTTTATTTGCATATGTGCAAAATTTGTAGTAAATTTGCACCGATTTTGATGAAAAGCACATGATTTATCAGTTGATTATATCCATTCCGCTGATGGTATGCCTGTTCTGGGCGACTTTTTTCACTATTCGTGCCGTGCAGGGAACGACAGAACCGCGTGTGAATACGATGGTGACGCTTTTTTATGTGGCTACCACGGTGCTATACTTAGATCACTGGATGTATTACTCCGGTGTGCCGAGTTTTGCAGGCGAATGGAGTTACGGGATCGTCAACCTGTGCGTATATCCTTTATTCTATATGTACCTTCGCGTGTTAGCGCGCGCCAAGGAGGGTCGTGAAGCGCCATGGTTGTTAGTGCCGGCGGGTCTTTTTGCGGTATTGTTCCCCGTGCTGTATATATTCGAATGGAGTGCGGGAAAAGAGGTTTTGGGTGTCTTCGCTCGGATCTGCTTCGCCGCACAAGTGATATGGGTATGGGTACGTGGCAGCCGTTTGCTGCGCAATGCACGCGAGCGGATGGACGAGACCTATTCGGACTATCGAAGCGAACTGTTACGTCCGGTGAACACTCTCTTGCAACTGTTCGGTTTTACGGCGGTGGCCTCGCTCGTACTGGTGGTGATCGGAAGGGAGTTCTTTATCCACGGAACAGAGGTCACTATACCCGCTATCATCATGTCGGTGCTACTCTACGGATTAGGTTACGTAGCATCCAATACCACTATTCCCCCGGAGGTGAAAGGGGAGAGTGGATTAGAAGTGAGTGGATCAGAGGAGAGTGGATTAGAGGAGAAAGGGGATGATGAGTTGATGCGTAAGATCGACCGTGCGATGCGTGAGGAGCATCTGTATCGCAATGCCTCGCTGACGATCCACGATCTGGCAGCGGCGGTGAACAGTAACCGCACCTATGTCAGCAACTGCATTAACCGCACCAACGGTCAGAGTTTCTCGCAATATGTAGCCACTTACCGTATTGCGTGCGCCAAAGAGATCTTGTCATCCGATCGTTACGCGTCCGACCATGACGCCATTGCCGATGCTGTCGCGCAAAGCGGTTTCCTTTTCGACCAGACTTTCTACCGTGTCTTCAAGGACAGTACGGACATGACACCTCTTCAATATCGACAAAAAATACTCAAAAAATCATAATTTGTACGATTTGCGAATGAAATTTGTACGATTTGCGAATGGTTTTTGAAAAAAAATCACTACCTTTGCGGCAAATTTGTATTTTAATTAACCAAATTGTATAATTTATGAAAAAGTTCTTTACTTTTTTTGCAGCGATTCTGATCAGTATTGCTGCAATGGCGCAAGAGCAAGCCACCGCCCGGGTGATCGTTCCGTCGGATTGTTCGATGGACGTTTCGCAGGGTCTTTGGTTAGCTTGGTACAACGGCTATGACTATTACAATGCCACTATTGTGCCAATGAAACAAGAGGGTCGTATTTTTACGGCTACGTTCACTCCGGAGAGCGGAGAGTACGGTTATTATTTCCTGAACGCATCTTCGTCAGACGGCGAGAACGTAGCGCGCACGTACGCGCGTTACAATTTGAACGTGATGGACACGCTTTGCTGGGAAGTGCGTAGCGGGAATGGTTCCTATTACAACGCAGACCAAGTGAATGATTGCAACCTGCAGGACCACAACTACATGCCGTCCGATCTGAAGGCAACGCCGTTAGGTCGTGACTCGATTCTGTTTGAGTGGAAAATGACGCAGGAGGTAAGTAACAATTTCCAGATTGTTTGTTATGACCGGTACGGCAATCCGCTTTTCGGGGATGCGTATTGGGCTCCGGAAGCATCGGCTCGTTCGTACCGCGTCAAAGCGAACGTAGCTGAGCCGGTAGAGGTGGCTTATTGGCAGATAACCGCCCGTGACGAGAGATGGTATGCATACACCGCCAAAGGGGCAGGATTTACGATAGAAGGAGATGCCCGTATTCCTCATAACCTGCAAGTGACCGAGAACGGCAGTTCGCAGTACACTATCACATGGGAAGCCGGCGACGAGGTGGATCATTTCTATCTGTCAATCAACGGATTAGAGACCCCGATAGAGGAAAATAACTTGAAAGCGAAGACTTATCAGGCTACTTTGCCGGATAACGGGTACTATAACATTGATGTAGAGTCCCGCGACGCGGAGAACAAGCCGTTAGGCCGCATAAGCACTAATATCAGCCTCGATACGAAAGAGGCGCGCGACCTGGTACTCCATTTCTATATTCCGCAGGCGCGTGCGTTTATGGGCGCCAACGGAGCTGCGATCAAATGGTGCAATACCTCTTTTGCCGGAGATCATGTATCGGCATTGGTAGCGGAAGGCGAAGAAGCGCCGAACTGGTATAAAGCCACCATCAAGGACTTTAACCGCGTTGCGATCCTGTTCTCGCTGATCAATGCTTCCACCGCCGAGGCGGCTACCAAAGAATTAGCATACCCATATCCTTTCGGCGAATATCAGGCAGAATGTTATTATGTGCTCACTGAGAACAAAGATGGCGAATTATCTTTCACTGAGCAAACGGAATATAATCATTGGTACCCCAATGACTATGCGGCAAGCAACCTGCAGATCAGCCGGAAGATGAACAAACTGATCTTCCAATGGGAGAGCGCAGCGGAGACGAGTTATCGTCTGCAAGCCTATAGCAAAGAAGGTGAGATTATTTGGGGAAGTACGTATGTCGGCAACAATCAGTATGAGTACACCATGGATAACGCCGAGCCGGTGGAGATCCTCTATTGGGTACTGACCCCGCAAGTGAGCTACAACTACGTAAATGCTTTAGCAACCTATTCCAAAGAGCCGTTTATCGTGCAACCTTCGCCGTTCATTCCGAAGAACCTGCAAGCCAAAGACAACGGCGACGGTACTTATACGTTCTCTTGGGACAAAGTGGAGCTGGATACCGTGAAACAGTACCGCCTCGAGGTGGTTGATCCGTCCGGCAACGGCGTATTAGGCCGTTATAATCTGACCACCAATTCGGTTACCGAGCCGGTACAGTTCCTCTTCAGCGGTCGTGCGGCAATGAGAGTGTCCCCGATGAATTCATGGGGTTCGACAATGGGTATGGCGGTTGACAGCTTCGACGTGAAGCCGGTAGCGGCACACGACCTGACAATCCGCGTGATGATCAATCCGCTGAGCGGTATTGACACTTCCGAAGGAGTGCAGTTTGAAATCAAGAAAGATGCCAAGTCCGCTTATGAGCCGGTCAATGCCATCGACGACAAATACGGCTGGTGGAAATATACCCTCAACACCACCGAGCCGGGTGCAATGTTCCGCTTCAAAGGCGGATGGAGAACGATGAATATTGTATCAGACACCTGCGTAATGTTCGACGGATACGATTTCAACGAGGAGGAATGCGATGCACACGCCGATGACTATATGCCGCAAAACATCTCGGTATTGGATAACCACGACGGTACCTATACCATCGCATGGTCGATGAACTATACCGAGAAGGTGGGGTACTATCAGGTAAATCTCTATGACGAGAACTACTACTATTACCTGAACGATCCGGTACAGACACTGCAAGTGAAGACTCCGGTATTGGCTACTGCGGGCAATTATCACCTGAATATAACTGTTTATAACAAGGCGCATAACCGTATCGGTTACGGCACGACTAATTTTGAGATCAAGCCGGTAGAAGCACGCGAGATCCAATTGTCGGTATTGGCGCAACCGGGTACCCCGATGTGGAATGCTTATACGTACAATGTGGAAGAGGGCGGCTATACCACGTCTGTTGTCTTCACGCCGGCGGAAGGCGGATGGCAAACGGCCGTATTCAATACCACCGATCCGGCGCTGACCGTACGTTTCCAGAAATCAGGAGGCTGGTATTATTCCGAACCGACCGACATTGTCCTCACTGAGAACACCTGCATCGAGTGGAACGGCAAGGAGTTCAAAAAAGCGGATTGCAATACCACCAAACTGAATGATTATACCCTCTCTAATCTCAAAGTGGAGAGCAAGGGCAAAGGCGGCTTCCATTTCTCATGGGATTGCAAAGATAATCCGGACGCCTTTAATATACGCCTTATGTACGCAGATACTATTGGTATCCGTTGGAGCACGAATCCGAGCGGAGAGGAAAGAAGTGCGGACTACCAATTCGATACCGATAGCGCTATGGAGATGGTATGGTACGTCGTGCCGGTAATGAACGGAGAGTACGACAACAACTACCTTTGGGATTTGGGCGTGTATGGCCAGAAATTCAACGTAGAGGCTACGATGCAGAAGATCACAAACCTCACCGCCAACAAGAATGCCGACGGTACTTGGACTATCCGGTGGGATAAGATCGTAGAACCTAATGTCTCCTATTACTCGGTAGTGATAGTGGATGAAAACGGCAGTCAGACTTATTACAATAGCGTACAGGAGAATCAATGCGTTACGAACTTTATCGGTAAGATCGGAACACATGGCGTAACGGTAATGGCATACGACGAAAAAGGCGCATTGTTAGGCAAAGCAGCCACCAAGCTGACCGTGACGGAAGTGCCGGCTCGTGAACTGACTGTCCGCGTATTGCTGCACCCGGATGCAGAGGCTACCATCACGCCGATGCGCTGCCAGACGGGTCCGAGCGTATGGGACGTAGCGGATCCACAGGATCAAGGCAACGGATGGTATAAGTTTACCTTCACTTCCACCATGCCGGCTCCGGATGTAGTCGTTCTGGGCTTCCAGCCTACCATCAAGGGCGATACCTGTCTGCAATTCACCCGCAATAACTTGTCTCCCGCTTCCTGCGACGAGGTAGCGCATGACTATCGCATTATACCGGGCTCAATGAAAGCCGTTTCTGAGCCGGGAAGAGTTACGTTCTCTTGGTCGGGCGTAGAAAAATCAGAGATGTATGAGGTTAATTTGTACTATTATGACGAGCAGTACAGTTATTGGAGTCATTTCTTCAGCGGTATGGCTTACGACACTGCGTTCGTTTATAACGTGCCGGACGACAGAGACGGTCTCGAGATCAAATGGGCTGTTGCACCGCGTCAACCGCACTACCTCAAAGAGTTTGAAACTTCGGAGAAAGTAATCCTCCATAAGAGCCAAATCAGCCTCTCCTCCCTAAAAGCACTTACCACGGACTCCATTCACTACCGTCTGAGTTGGACTTGCAACACCGATACTGTTCAGTATCAACTCCAGTTACGTTCCGGCGGCTATCTGTACTCAGATCAGCAATTGAGCCGGAAGCAATTTGACTTTACAGCCCTGAGCGGTTATACGAACTATAACTGGGCTATACGCGCCGTGACAGCAACAGGCGAGCCGTTGACCACCTGGTACGACAGCGAACCGTTCTATGCTAAACGATCGCTCCGCATGGTTTCTAACCTGCAAGGCTCGGCTTCCGGCAAGACTCTCCGGTTCACATGGAACACGAACGCTGAGCGTGTACGTGCTGAGTTGTGGGTGGAGTATGACACATGGCGCCGTGAGCCGATCTTCCCGAAAGGCGACTCGATCATCACCGACAAGTCCTTCTCTATCACTGTCAAAGAGGATGCACGCTACTATTTCCTCCTCTATGCACAAGTGAAGGATGGCCAGGGCAATTGGGTAGATGTATATGAGGAAAACGGTATGTATCTTAACGTCTTTAACAACGTCAAGACCTATACCGTCAACGTCAGTGCGACTACCGGTGGTAACTTCTGGGGCATGAATCCTTCAGGCGACTACCCGGAAGGCTATGAGCTGAGGCTACGTCCGAATGCAGACGAGGGATATCGGTTCGTCAAATGGTCGGACGGCGAGACGAGTGAGTTCCGTCTCATCAAGGTCACGTCAGACATCACGCTCATCGCCCTCTACGAGAAGATACCGGAGTATCATGTTGTCCTCTCTGCTACCGAAGGCGGTGTGCTCAAACTCTATTACTACGACCGCGAGTTCTCCAAGATCGATACGACTGTGGTCGGCGGTTGGAGTACGGATATACAGGCGATACCGAACGAAGGGTACGAACTCAACGCATGGTCGGACGGCTATGACGCTGCCGAAACAAGACGCTCTATCAGCTTCGATTCCGACAGTGTGATCACAGCGGTCTTCAAACCCTTCTGCTACGTAACTATTGCAGCACAGGAAGGCGGACGTGTTCAGTTCAACGGGGCTATCGAGTACGACAAAGCCAAGAAAGCATACAAGTGCTCTTACGGTGCGGAAGTATCCATCAAAGCGAACCCCAATGACGGATACCGCTTCGTCAAATGGTCGGACGGAGACTTTAATATCTCCCGTATGATCACCGTTACCAAGAATATGAGCTTCACCGCCGAGTTCGCCGAGGCAAGCACGCCGTTAGAGAAATACGCCGTGCAGATCCTCTCGAATGACGTACAGTTAGGCGAAGTGGGTCAAGTCAGCGGCACTTATACCGAGGGCGACAAACTGACCCTCACCGCTACCCCGAAAGAGGGCGCAGAGTTCGTACAATGGTCGGACGGTAACAAAGAGGCAACACGTGTCATCACCATTGCTTCCGACACCACCATTATCGCGTACTTCCAATACAAACGCGTGACCATCACCGTCAATGCGGCTGCCGGCGGTACAGTGAACGCCGAGGAGATCAACGGTACCTATAACTACGGCACCATCGTGACCCTCATCGCTACACCGGACGAGCACTATCACTTCATCGGCTGGTCGGACGGTAGTACCGAAAACAACCGCATGATCACCCTCAAAGAGGATATAACCATTACGGCGAACTTCGCTAAACAGCAGTTCCTCATCACCTTCCTCAACGCAGACGGCTCGTACATCGAGTCCAACCCATGGAACTACGGCGATATACCGTCCTGCACCGTAACGCCGACTATGGAGCCCGACGAGCAATGGAATTACATCTTTGCCGGCTGGACACCGGAGATCAAGGCCGTTACCGGCAACGCGATCTACACCGCCGTATATACCAAAGACCCGAACCCGGGACAAGCCATTGACACGGTACAAGGGAACAAGGTACAAGGTCTCAAAGTCATGGAGAACGGCGTGCTCTATATCATCTACAATGGTATGAAGTACGATGTAATGGGAAATAGTATGAAGTAGTCTGAAAGTTGTTTGAAAGTTGTTTGAAATGGTTTGAAAGTTGTTTGACGTGGTTTGACATTGTTTGACATTGTTTGACTTTGTTAACCACTTCAAACGAAGCGAAGCTTCATCAAACCACTTCAAACAACTTTCAAACAAAGAAAAAGCGTCCTTCGGGGCGCTTTTTCTTGTCTCTTATTTGGCTAATTCAATCGCTGCGAGGATGAGAGGGGCTACCCCTTTGGGATCGTCATCACGGATGAGCTCATGGACGTAATAGCTGTACGTACCATCCCGATACGGATTGCCTCCGAGACCGGCTACCGCACAGCAGTCAATGAGCGAGACCGTTCCGTCTTCATTCCGTCGGATCTTATGCGCCTGAAGGCCGTTCATCACCTCTTGCGCTTTCTCGCGGTATTCGGGCGCCAAGACACCGAGCCGCGCACCTTTCGCCATCGCAAAGCAATACATCGCCGAACAAGTGGACTCGAGGTAGTTCCCTTCCTCTCCCGGACGGTCGGGCACTTGGTACCACAGATGCGTCTCGGGGTCCTGATAAGCAAGGAGCGCGTCTATGACGCGGTTCAGAATAGCGCTCAGCTCTTGGCGATACGCACTCAGCGTGTCGGGCATCAGTTCCAACACGTCGCAGAGTGCCATGACATACCAGCCCTCTGCACGACCCCATGTCTCCGAACTGCATCCTGTCTCGGGGTTACTCCAAGCCATCTCGCGGCTCTCATCCCAGCCGTGATAATTGAGTCCGTTCGGCTTAACGGTGTGTTTGTCCACCACGAGGAACTGGTTCGTAATATCCTGCCAAGCTTCCGGTTCGGGTTTCCATGCGGCATAACGCGCATAGAAAGTGGTGCCGGTAAAAAGCCCGTCTAACCACATCTGATGCGGGTACACCTGCTTGTGCCAGAAGCCCCCTTCGGAAGTACGCGGTTGCTCTCGTAACTGATCACGAAGAGTCTCGATAGCTATTTCAACACTACTATTCGCCTCTGTTTTCTTCCGCATATCACTAAGGATAATGAGGTAGTTTCCGCCCTGCACGCGGTCCATATTATAGAGCGATTTTTTGTAGGTCAGAATCGAACCGTCGGGACCGATGAAGAGGTCGTTGAAACGCATCACATGACCTAAAAAAGTGGTGTCGCCGGTTTGTCCGTACAACTCCAGAAAAGCGCGCGCCATGAGCGTCGGTGTGTACTCCCATTTGGGTTTGGGGGCTCCGTCACACATCCATAACTCCGGATGATGTTGCATTTCCGAAAGAGCGACCTCTTTGGCGGTGGTTAACATGGGGTTTTCAGCAGTTTTCTGACAGCAAGAAGTGGTCAAGAGTACCAAAAAAGTGATAAAAAAGAGTCTTATTGTGTTCATAATGGTGAAATTTTGTGCAAAGATAGTGTTTTTTTTGCATATGTCCAAATTTTTTTGTATCTTTGCGCCCGATTTGTGTAATTATGGCAAATAAACGTAAAATAATAAACGATCCGGTGTTCGGTTTTCTGACTATTCCGAATGAATTGGTCTATGATGTGTTGCAGCATCCCTATGTGCAGCGCTTGAACCGAATCCGTCAATTGGGTTTGTCCTATTTGGTCTATCCGGGCGCGATGCACAGCCGTTTCGGTCACTCTTTGGGCGCGATGCACCTGATGCAGGAGGCGGTCTATTCGCTCCGGCAGAAAGGTGTGACAATCACCGAAGAGGAAGAGACCGGCGCGATGATAGCGATCCTCCTGCACGATGTCGGACACGGACCCTTTTCGCATGTCCTCGAGCATACCATCGTGGACGGCGTGACACACGAGGATATATCGCTCCTGATGATGGAGCGCATCAACGAAGATCTTGCAAAAAAGCACCCCTCCAAGGACGGAAAACCCTTGGATATAGCGATTTCGATCTTCAAGAACGAGTACCCGAAGCATTTCCTGCACCAGTTGATCTCGAGCCAGCTGGACGTGGACCGGATGGATTACCTCTGCCGCGACTCGTTTTTCACGGGCGTGCAGGAAGGCCGCGTTGCCAGCGAGCGTTTGTTGAAAATGCTTGACGTGCGTGACGACCGCTTGGTGGTGCAGGTCAAAGGTATCTACAGCGTCGAGAAGTTCCTGGTAGCACGGCGACTCATGTACTGGCAGGTCTATCTGCATAAGACCTCTGTGGCGGCGGAGCAGCACTTGATCAAGATACTCAGCCGCGCCAAAGAAATAGCACGCGGAGCAAATAATCCGCAATTATTCTGTTCCCCGGCGTTGCACTATTTCCTCTATCAGCCTATCAGCCTGAGCGATTTTGCACTCTATAGCGAAGCCTTGGACCAATATGCCCTGCTGGATGACAACGATGTGCTTTGTGCCATCAAGGCGTGGATTAGTAGCGGGGACAAAGTGCTGAGTGCGTTGAGCCGCAGTTTTATCGACCGCAGTCTCTTTCGGGGCGAACTGTTGGAAAAACCCCTCACGGACGAGGAGAAACAGGCTCTCAACAAACTTTATGCGGAGGCTTTGGAGGTCGGCGAGGCAGAAGCGCACTATTTCTGGAGCGAACATATTTCGACCAGCAACACCTATTCCGAGAAAGCCGATACCATTGATATCCTTTATTCGGACGGGTCTGTGCGCGACATCGCACACGCCAGTGAGATCCTCGATCTCGCCGCCCTCACCCGCAAACCCACCAAGAGATACTTGTTCAAATACCGCTTGGATAATTAAATATTTGATCCGCTTGAAAATTTTAATTTTTAATTTTTAATTTTTAATTTCTCTGATGCAATTCAATGCACAACAAATAGCAGCCTTCTTGGGCGGAGAATTATATGGCAACTCAAGAGCCACGGTGTCTGACGTATCGCCGATTGAGGCGGCGCAACCGCATCATCTCTCCTTTGTGACCGAGGAAAAATACCTGTCTTATCTCGCTAACACCAAAGCCGGTGTCGTGCTCATCACCCGTTCCCTGGTCGAAGGCAGAATCGCTTTCCCCGAAGGCGAAGGAAAAGCCGGAGGCGCGTTCATCCTTGTCGATAATGCCCGCAGAGCCATGGGACAACTGCTCAAAATGGTTTCCGCCGCCATGTTCCCTAAGAAAAAAGGCATCGAGCAGCCTTCTTTTGTCAGCGAAGGAGTATCGGTGCCCGAAGACGCGTACATCGGTGCCTTTGCCTATATCGGCAAGGACGTGCAACTCGGCAAAGGCGTGCAGATCTACCCGAACGTCTATATCGGCGACCATGTGAAAATAGGCGATAACACGATCCTCTATGCCGGCGTCAAAGTGTATGACTGTTGTCAAATCGGTGCGGATTGTATCCTGCATGCCGGGGTAGTGATCGGCGGTGACGGTTTCGGCTTTGAGCCGGACGCGCAAGGCGTTAACCAAAAAATCGCACAGATCGGCAATGTCATCATCGAGGACGACGTGGAGATAGGCGCGAACACCACCGTGGACCGCGCCATGATGGGTAGCACCGTCATCCGCAAGAACGCCAAGATCGACAACTTGGTGCAGATTGCCCACAACGTGGAGATCGGCGAAAGTACTTTCTGTTGCGCCCAAGTGGGCATCGCCGGCAGTACGAAAATCGGCAAGCACTGCATCCTCGCCGGACAAGTCGGAGTTGCAGGACACATCGAGGTGGCGGACAACTGCGTCTTTGGGGCGCAGACAGGTATCGCCAATTCCGTCAGGAAACCCGGACATTACATGGGCTCTCCGGCGATTGATGCCGGTACATGGCGAAGAGCCATAGTGCGATTCAAACAAAGCGGACAACACTAATCGATTCATTCATCATAAAATACATTTTATCTTGAAACAACACACTATAAAAGAGAGTTTTACGTTAAGTTCCGTGGGTCTGCATACAGGCCTGCATGTAACGGCAACTTTTCATCCCGCAGATCCGAACACCGGTGTTTGTCTGCGCCGTGTGGATTTGCCTAAACAGCCCTGTTATCAGGCGCTGGCGGACTATGTGTCGGCTACCGAGCGCGGCACCGTCTTGGAGCGCGGTAAGTGGAAAATCTCTACCGTAGAGCATGCCCTCAGCGCCCTCTACGCTATGGGAGTAGATAACTGCATCATTGATGTCGATGCACCGGAAATGCCGATTTTGGACGGTTCGTCACGACTCTTCGTCAAAGAGATCGAACGCGTCGGCATTGTGGAGCAGGAGGCGGAGCAGCAGGTCTATATCGTCAAGGAACCGGTGGAATACGTCTCCGAGCACGGACATATGATGCGTATCGAACCCTGCGACCATTACGAGGTGGACGTGACCATCGCTTTTCAATCCGTCCTCCTGCGTGAGCAGCACGCTACGCTCAAGGACCTCAAACAATACCCCCAAGAGGTCTCTTCCGCGCGGACTTTCTGTTTCGTGCGCGAAATTGAACCCCTTCTGCGCGTCGGACTCATCAAAGGAGGAGACCTCAAAAACGCACTCGTCATCTACGAGACCGAAATGAGCCAGGAAGGAATGGACTATTTCTGCGACAAGTTGGGTCAGCCCCACTTGGATGCCAAGAAATTAGGCTATCTCTCGCCCCTGAACTACCTCAATGAGCCGGCGCGGCACAAACTGCTGGACGTCATCGGCGACCTATCGCTCCTCGGTATGCGCATTCAGGGACGAATCATCGCCTACAAGCCCGGTCACACGTTCAATACCCAGTGTGTCCGCCGCCTCAGAAACCAGATATTGAGTGAATAAAATTTTTAATTCGTAATTTTTAATTTTTAATTCTAATGATATCATCATTAGCATATGTGAGCCCGAAAGCTCAAATCGGCAAGAATGTCACCATCGACGCCTTCGCCTATATAGATGACAATGTGATCCTTGGCGATAACTGCCATGTCTTCCCGCACGCTGTAATAGGCTGTGTGCCCCAGGATCTGAAATTCAAAGGCGAAGAGACATGGACCGTCATCGGCGACAACTGCGTGCTCCGTGAGTTCGTCACTGTTCACCGCGGTACCGCCTCCAAAGGCAAAACCGTCATCGGCAACAATAACCTTATCATGGCGTACTGCCATGTGGCGCACGACTGCATTCTGCATGATAACATCATTATGTCCAATGCTACCCAATTGGCAGGAGAAGTGGAAGTGGACGATTTCGCCATCATCGGCGGTGGTTCGCTCGTACACCAGTTCACCCATATCGGCTCGCACGTTATGATTCAGGGCGGCTCGCGCATCAACAAAGATATCCCGCCTTATGCGATTATTGCCCGTGAACCGATCGCGTTTTGTGGTATCAACTCCGTCGGTCTTAATCGTCGTGGCTACACCGCCGAACAGATCCACACGATCCAGGAAGTGTATCGCATCATCAATAACAGTGGTTTGAACACCACGCAGGCGATAGAGAAAATCATCGCTGAAATCCCGCAAAGCGTAGAACGAGACCTAATCGTCAATTTTGTCAAGAACTCTGCACGCGGTATCGTCAAATAATAGTAAATAAGAAATGTACAAATATGGAAATGTGTAAATGTGAGAATGAGCCGGAGGCTCGGAGCCTCAATTTTATTGAGCAAATCGTAGAAAAAGACCTCGCTGAGGGAGTAAATGGCGGACGTATTCAGACGCGTTTCCCGCCGGAGCCGAACGGATACCTGCATATCGGCCACGTCAAGGCAATCTGCATGGATTTCGGTATCGCTGAGAAATACAACGGTGTATGTAACCTGCGTTTCGACGATACCAACCCGGCTAAAGAGGACACCGAATACGTAGAGACCATCGAGCGCGACATCCGCTGGCTCGGTTTCAAATGGGGACAGATCTTCTATGCCTCCGATTATTTCGAGCAACTCTACGACCTCGCTATCCGCTTCATCAAAGAAGGCAAAGCCTATGTTGATGAGCAGACAGCAGAGCAAATCGCCGAGCAGAAAGGTACACCGACCGAACCGGGTGTGGCTTCGCCTTACCGCGATCGTCCGATTGAAGAGAACTTGCAACTCTTCGAAGCGATGCAGCGCGGCGAGATAGAGGAAGGCAAAATGGTACTCCGTGCCAAAATTGACATGGCGAACCCCAACATGCACTTCCGCGACCCGATCATGTATCGTATCATCACCTCGCATCCTCACCACCGCACAGGACGCAAATGGAACGTCTATCCGATGTACGACTTCGCGCACGGACAGTCTGACTATTTCGAGGGAGTGACGCACTCTATCTGTACGCTCGAGTTTGAGGTACACCGTCCGCTGTACGACTATTTCATTGATCAGTTCAGCGGTGCGAACTTCTGCGGTCTCTCGCCTTACGGACCTGACTATCGCCCGAAACAGCGTGAGTTCAACCGCCTCAACATCACTTATACCGTGATGTCGAAGCGCAAAATGCTCCAACTTGTCAAGGAAGGTCTCGTGGCAGGATGGGATGATCCGCGTATGCCGACCGTCTGTGGTCTCCGTCGTCGCGGATACACCCCGCAAGCGATTCGTACCTTCATGGATAAGATCGGTTACACCAAAGTGGAAGGCATGATCGACCAAGGTCTGCTTGAGCACACCATCCGCGAGGACCTCAAAGAGACAGCTCCGCGTGTATGCGCTATCTTTGATCCCGTTAAACTCGTCATCACCAACTATGAGGGCGAAGGCGAGACACTCGTTGCAGAGAACATCGACGGTCACCCTGAACTCGGCACCCGTGAGATGAAGTTCGGACGCGAACTCTGGATCGAGCGCGGAGACTTCTTGGAAAACGCCGATAATAAATTCTATCGTCTCTCCCCGGGCGGACGTGAAGTACGTCTCAAAGCCTCGTACATCATTCAGGCTACCGGATGCGAGAAGGATGCGGAAGGAAACATCACCACCGTTTACGCAACGTACGATCCCGACTCCAAATCCGGTACCGAAGGAGGAAACCGCAAAACCAAAGCCACCATCAATTGGGTAGAGTGCAACTCCGCGCTTGAGGCGGAAGTACGTCTCTACGACCGTCTCTTTGCCGTAGAGAACCCCTCGGCAGAGGAAGGTGACTTCCGCGACCTCCTGAACCCCAACAGCCTGGAGGTGAAAACCATCAAGATAGAAGGTTCGCTCCGTTCGGAACTGCATGAACCCGTACTCGTGGACGGTATTGAGCAGGAAAACCACTACCAGCTCCTCAAACAGGGCTATTTCGTAGTTGACCCCGACACTACCGCCGACAAACTGATCCTCAACCGCACCTGCTCCCTCAAGGATAATTACTTGAAATAACAGTTTAACAGCTTAACAGCTTAACGGTTTAACGTTTTAACATCCTTGCGCACGCGCGTATATAATAATAAGGAGCAGATCTTCTGTGATTGGCGTCATAAATGGGTGCGCTTGACCCCGGAAGAATGGATTCGTCAACAGTTGCTTCACCGCTTGGTGGAGCAACTGGACTATCCCTCCTCCCTCATCGCAGTAGAGGTGCCTTTTCATCTCCCTTCCCTTCAGGGAGAGGCCGAGGGGAGGCTCTTTCGTTGCGATGCAGTCGTCTATGGCAATCTTCCCCTCCCTGGTGGGGAGGGACGGGGTGGGGTTTCACCCCTTATGATCATCGAATGCAAGGCGGAGACGGTCCCCATTACCCAAAAGACACTCGATCAGGCTATCAACTATAATAGAAAACTAAACGTGCCTCACCTATTACTTTATAATGGAATACAGGCAATATATGTAAATGGAAACGATATTTACACTTCAGGACTCCCTCGATACGCCGACCTTTTACGGCGTGAATAACTCCAACATCCTCTGTTTGAAGAACCAACACCCCGACGTGAGGGTCGTTGCACGCGGCTACCAGATAAAAGTAACCGGTTCTGAAAAAGCAGTTGCGAACTTTGAGAGGACACTTAAACTATGCGAGAACTTCTGTATTCGCAATAATAAACTCTCCGAGCAGGATATTCTCATGCTGCTCCACGGAGATAAACCTCAAGAGCGCGCTACGGACAATCTGATCCTCCACGGAGTGAACGGAAAATCTATTTATGCCCGTTCGGCGAACCAACGCCTTTTGGTGGATGCGTACGATGAAAACGACCTCCTTTTTGCAGTTGGACCTGCCGGGAGCGGTAAGACCTATACGGCGATCGCTTTAGCCGTGCGTGCCCTCAAAAACAAAGAGGTCAGACGCATCATCCTCTCACGCCCTGCTGTGGAGGCGGGAGAGAAATTAGGTTTCCTGCCGGGAGATATGAAAGAGAAAATCGACCCGTACTTGCAACCTCTCTACGATGCGTTGCAGGACATGTTGCCCGATACCAAACTCAATGAGTTCATGGAGAAAGGCATCATCCAGATAGCCCCCCTTGCTTTCATGCGTGGTCGTACACTCTCGGATGCGGTGGTCATTCTCGACGAGGCGCAGAACACCACCGTGCAGCAACTCAAAATGTTCCTCACGCGCCTTGGTATAGGCGGCAAAATGATCGTTACCGGGGACTTGACCCAGATCGACCTGCCCGCATCCCAACGCTCCGGGCTCCGTGACGCCATGGATCGCTTCCAGGACATCAAAGGCATCAGAATCATTGAGTTTAACGAGAAAGATATTGTCCGTCACCCCTTGGTAAAACATATTGTGGCGGCATATAAGAATTGATAATTGAATATGTATCACATGAAAACACAAAATCCCTTTGTACTCTGTACTTTGTTACTTTGTACTTTATTTTTCCCGTTGCACCTCACAGCAGGTGTCACAACTTATACCTTCACTTCCCTCCAATGGGCAAGCAAGGTGGAGGCAACGCCTTGTGACGGTGTATCGGACGGATGGATCAGCGACAAAGATGCGTCGGACTACAACGCCGGCAGAACCTATGCCAACGGGTCGCTGCACATGGCGGGCGTGAGCGTCAAAACAGGCACTTCCGGCGCAGGGGCTACGTCCGTGCAGAGCTTTGAAGAGGTCAGACAGATCACCTTTAATTTCTGCCAAAACGCCTCGAAAGGCAAAGGTACGATCCACGTGCAGATAGGCGAAAACGAGCCTCAGATTATTACAATCCATAAACCGGCTGTCAGCGGTACAGGCGACTTAAACCGCGATTCGGTCATTTCCTTTGCTACGCCGCAAACGGGCAAAATCAAGTTCTGGGTGAACTGCACCGAGAATGCCATCAACATTCACTCCGTCTCGATCCGTTCAGCCGCAGGCGGGGGTTCGGCATTCACCATGGATACCTATCGCCTCGTGACCGATGTGGAGCAGCTGGAGGACTCGGACCAGGTAATCTTCGGCGTGTACAAAGAAGGCGTCAACTACATCATGGGCTACTACGACGAGTTCGAATCCGTCAATAATATCCATGCCATCTCCGGCAAATACGCATCGGACCGCAACACCGTCAACTCTGACGACCGCGCCATCTATACCCTCCGTATCGCGGACCTGAACGGCGAGAAAGCTTTTGTCTTCATGGACGAACTGCGCTACGAGGAAGCGTACCTCGTTGCCTCCGGCGGAAAAACAAAAAACCGCTTGGCCCTCTGGACGGATGTGGTGGACGAGAAAACCTACGGCAATTACGGCTTTTGGTCTATCACCATCGAAAACGGCGGTGAAGCCGTCATTACCAACAAAGGAAACAGTCTGGCGAAAATCATCCAATACAACGCTTCCAACACACCGACACTCTTTTCCTGCTACCAAGACCGCTCACAGACCCCGGTATGCCTCTACCGCCGCGTAGAAGCCATGGGCGATGTGGAAGCGATAATAGCACCGATGGTCAATTTCGGTACTACCGTAAAGACCTCCGGCAACCGCACAATCGAGGTGAACGCAAACCGCCTTTCGGCGGACATTACCGCGTCCCTCAAGCAAGGAAAAGTGTTCTCGCTCTCTTCCGCTACCTTGGATCGCGACGGGGACCAACTGACCATCTCGTACAACGCTGTGCCGGGACATTATATCGACACCTTGCTCTTGACCTCCGGCGCCGTGCAGACCGAAGTGACGGTGATGGTACACGTGATGCAACCCCTGTCCGTGGCGGAAGCGGTTCGTTCGGAAGATCATGCTACTATCTTCCTCAATGATGTACGGGTCACGAAGAAATACGATAATTATATCTACGTCCGGGATGAGACGGGCTCTATGCTCCTCTTCGACCGCGGTAACGGCGAGACAGGCAAACGTTACGGCGCGGACCTCAAAGCCGGCGACCAACTCTCCGGTGTGACAGGACGTTTCATCAACTATTTCGGCGTTCCCGAGATCTCGCCTTCCGAGCCTTTCAAAGTGGGGCAGAACGCAGAAATACTGCCCGAAGAGGCAGGTATCTCCATTGACTCGGCGGATGTATGCCGGTTCATGGTATTGGAAAATGCCGTAGTGAACTCCTGGTCGAGCCTCACTTATAATGGAAAGGAATACGCGGTGGACAATAAGTTCCGCTTACCCGCTTTCACCAAAGATGTGCCGACGCGCACATATGTCATCGTCAGCTATGACTACAACGTCGTGACGCTCTATATCATCAAGCAGGAACTGCCTTCCGCTTTGGAAGACAACTGCGTAACACCACATACTCGCGTAGTGATGCAAAATGGCGTCGTGATTGTCGAAACCGACCACGGGCGTTATACTCTACAGGGAGAAAAGATATTCTAAAGCCTCTTTGGCTTGTGCCTCGCTAATCGTCTGATTGATAGCGGGTTTGCCTATATCGTACAAGAGCGTGCAGTTGATCTCTTCTGCGCGCTCGTTCTTTTTGTCATGGCGCATCAACTCGATCAGCGGCGCTACGTCCGAGCACTTGCATTGCGGCTTGCCGTAATAATGGATCATCAGCTGCGTCAATTGTTGCAGCGGGGCCTGCGGACAACCCATTAGTGTCACGCTCAGGTATAACTCCGCAATCATCCCGTACAACACAGCGTACCCGTGAGGAATAATTGTGAATTGTGCATTGTGCATTGTGAATTGTGCATTGTGAATTGTGCATTGTGCATTGTGCATTGCCAACTCCTCTATCGCGTGCCCGAAAGTGTGCCCGAAATTGAGCACCTTGCGCAGACCCTCTTCTTTCGGATCTGCCGCCACGATCTCCTCTTTCGCCGCCACACAAGCATCTATCAGCGGCGTCAACTCCGCTATCGGCATCCGCTCTAAATCGTACCTCAGCAACGCCTCCCACAACGCTCCCTTTTTTTCCTTAATCAGCCCTGTTTTCAGCATCTCCGCAAAACCGCTCAGGAACTGATCCGCCGGCAAACTCTTTAACCATCCCGGCCAGATGAGTGTCTCCACCGGCGGAGCGAATACCCCGATACTGTTCTTGAGTCCGTGGTAGTTAAATCCGGTCTTGCCGCCGGACGAAGCATCCACCATCGCCAACAGCGTGGTGGGCACATTGATATAGTCAATGCCGCGTTTGTAAGTAGCCGCCGCGAAACCCGCAAGGTCGGTCAGCACGCCGCCGCCGATAGCCACCAACAACCCCTTTCGTGTTATGCCCTGTGCAAACAGAAAATCCCATATCTGCGCTACCGTATCGATCGTCTTTTCCTCTTCACGTACCGCCAATACCAAACAAGCCTCCTGCCGGAAGGCAAACTCACCCACCGCCACATGCGCATCAATTACGTAGCACACTTGTTCATACTTCCCGGTGTACGATCCAAGGACGCTTTGTAAATCATTACATATTTTTGACATTATAATCAATTATTCGTTTCATAATGACTGCAAAATTACAAAATTATTTTGATATATGCAAATTTTTTTGTACCTTTGCACCGAATTTTAATTTGGATTATTATGCGTAGAACAATAAAAGCAGTTTTCGCGGTATTATTTTTTGTGTCTCTGCCCCTGCCGGTAGTGGCGGAAGACGTGGTGTATATCACGACCGAACAGTTCAAAGAGCGCATCTTTGACTACAAGAACGAGAAGGATTGGATTTTCAAGGGAAACAAACCTTGCGTCATTGATTTTTACACCACTTGGTGCGGTCCCTGTAAGCGCCTTGCGCCTATCATGGAGGAAATGAGCCAGAAATACTGCGACCAGGTGGTCTTTTACAAAGCGGATACCGAGCGTGAACGCGAATTGGCATATGTCTTCGGTATCAACTCCATCCCCCAAGTGCTCTATATCCCGATGGAGGGCAAACCGCTGCTCCTCAAAGGCTTGTACCCAAAAGAGGAGATTGTGCGCATCATCGATGAGTTCCTGTTGAATAAGAAATAATCGCTTGAAATCATGCATGTTGAATTGATTCTGTTGATATTATCGCTCTTGTTCTTCATCAGCATTTTTGCGGACAAGATCGGTTATAAGTACGGTGTACCTGCCTTGCTGCTCTTTTTGGTAGTGGGAATGCTCTTTGGTCCGAACGGCATGTCTTCAATCTTTGGGAACGGAGGCGTGGAGATCTCTACCCAGACAGCGCAAGCCCTCGGTACGCTCGCGATGTGTATCATCCTCTTTAACGGAGGTCTCGAAACCAAACTGAGTGACATCAAATCCGTCCTTGCGCCGGGTGTCACGCTGGCTACTTTGGGCGTACTCATCACCTGCGTCGTCACGGGTGTGATCATCTATTTTATCTTTGGTTGGATCAATGCCGTCACATCGGTCTCGATATGGCTCGCGCTGCTCATGGCGGCTACTATGTCCAGTACGGATAGTGCCAGCGTCTTTTCTGTCCTCCGTACGAACGGTATTGGACTCAAACATAACTTGCGTCCCCTTCTGGAACTCGAATCCGGAGCGAACGACCCTATGGCATATGTGCTCACCTCTACACTCATCGGCGTGGTGTTGGCCACCGACACCTTTGCGGGCTTGACCAATTCCGCCGAAGCACTTCCTATTGTGCAGACGATCGTCATCCAGTTGGTGATGGGAACCGTCCTCGGCTATGCGTTCGGACAGGGATTGGTGATTCTCATGCGTAAGGTCAAATTGGGCAACGAAGCCCTTTACCCCATCATGGTCCTCACGGCATGTATCTTCATTTTCTCCGTCACGTATTACCTGCAGGGTAATACTTACCTCGCGGTTTATGTCGGCGGTCTCATCATCGGCAATAATAAGTTCACCCGTAAACGCCAGACCAAGTCTTTCTTTAACGGCCTCACATGGCTCAGCCAATTGGTTATGTTCCTCATGCTCGGTCTGATGGTACATCCCAAAGAGCTCCTTGACTACCAGGTCTGGCTCCCTTGCCTCATCATCTCTATCGTCATGATTTTTATCTCCCGCCCGATAGCCGTTTGGATCTGCATGCTGCCTTTCCCGCAGTACAGACAGCGCGATAAAACGATGATCAGCTGGGTCGGACTCAAAGGCGCCGTGCCTATTATCTTTGCTATCATGTGCAAGGCGGAAGGAGTGCCTTTTGCCGATATTATCTTCAATGTGGTCTTCCTCTGTACGATCGTCTCTCTGTTAGTGCAGGGCACAACACTGACGGTCATGGCGAAGAAACTGAATCTGGACACGCCGCCGGACGAAGAGCGTTCCTTGGAGCACTTCGACATGGATCTTCCGGACGAAATTCAGTCCTCTGCCCGCGAAGTGGAAGTGACGCCGGAGATGTTGGAATACGGCAACACACTGCGTGAAATACAGATTCCGCCCAAGACCCTGATCATCATGGTACGTCGTGGCGAGGATTTCTTTGTGCCTACTGGTACGAGTGCCCTCGAAGTGGGAGACCAGCTCCTTGTCGTCAGCGACCAGGATGCAGAGGCTTCCTATAAGCAAATGACCGACGAAGCGGAAGAGGAAGCACTCTGGCGCGAAGAGATGAAACGCAATATGCGAGAGCACGTTGAAAATGCCTTTGCATGGATGAGAAATACAACCCACAAAATACAAAAAACGGAAGACAAACCTTCCAATAAATCGTAAATCGTAAATCGTCCAATCGTCAATAAATATGACTACCGTCTTTTTAACCGGTGCTACAGGCACTATGGGCTATGCCGGCATGACGGAGATTCTCCGTTACCCCGACCGTTACCAACTGCGCATCCTTGCGCGTCCGAGCAAGAAAAACAAGGCCTTGCTCTCACAACTCTCCATACCTTCAGATCGTGCCCTCGGGCAAAGAACTCTCAACTCTCAACTCTCAATTATATGGGGTGACTTGACCAACTACGAGGATGTCCTCAAAGGGGTCACGGGCGCCGATATAGTGTTGCACGTGGGCGGAATGGTCTCGCCGCAAGCGGACTATCGTCCCAAAGCTACACTCCGTACAAATATCTCCGCGGCATTGAATATCACCAAAGCCGTACTTGCACAACCCGAAGACAAACAGCCCAAAGTGGTATATATCGGCTCGGTAGCGCAGATGGGTGACCGTCGCGAACCACTACATTGGGGACGTGCAGGAGACCCTATCTGCGTCTCTGCTTACGACCATTACGGACTCACCAAAGTAGCGGCGGAACGTATCATCACCGATTCGGGCATCAAGAACTGGGTCTCGCTCCGTCAGTCCGGTATCCTCTATCCCGCTATCCTCAAGAACTACGACCCGATCATGTTCCATGTTCCTATCCGCGGCGTGCTCGAATGGGCTACCGTCGAAGATAGCGGAAGACTTCTCGAGCGCGTCTGCCGGCCCGAAGTACCGGCGGAGTTCTGGCGCAACTATTACAACATCGGCTCCGGAAAAGAATACCGTCTCAGCAACTACGAGTTCGAATGTCTCCTCCTCGATGCAATCGGTTGCCCGAGACCCGAGAAGATCTTCAATGCCAACTGGTTTACTACCCGCAACTTCCACGGAATGTGGTATATTGATGGTGACAAGCTCGAAAACTATCTCCATTTCCGCGCAAATGTACCCGTAAAAGACTACTTCGCGCAGATGGCGAAGAGCCCCTCTCTGCCGCTCGGTATTAAATTCGCAGCTAAAACTCACATCGCCAAACTCTTCCCGCATTGCGTCAAAGCAGCGATGTGGTTTATGGCGAATAGCAAGGAACACGGTACACAATGGTGGATCAAAAAATCGCAAATGCCCGGTGATAAAGCGTATCAAAGTGCGCTCAAACGCATCGCTGCTTATTACGGCACGCTGGAGGAGTACAAAGCCATCCCTGATTGGAAACATTTCGATGTCAGCCATAACAGCGAAACACCTGTTTTGCTTGACCACGGCTATGATGAGACCAAAGATGTGGACTCCCTCACCGATGCCGAATTGCAGAATGCTGCGGCTTTCCGTGGTGGTAAGTATCTGGGTAATGACACTTGGCAGGATGCAAACGGCAATACCTTCAAAGCCTCTCGTCGTCTCGTCCTCCTTGGCGGTCACTGGTCTCCCTTCGACATGCCCTGCCCATACTCCCAAGAGACACTCGATAAACTCAATCTCCAATTATCTCCTGTCCCCTGGCATTGGGATCGGGTAGCCAAGACAAACCCCTTCTTTGCCCAATTATGGTCTCCTTTGCACGCCCCGGCCGAAGACAACATCTACGGCCCCGAGATCTTCGATAATTGGGAAAAATAACAAAAGATTGGAATGATATATGTATTTTGATGAATTAGCCCTTTCGGATGAGGTCTTGGATGCGCTGTGGGACATGCACTTTGATACTTGCACGCCCGTGCAGGAAAAGACGATTCCTGTTATCCTTGATAGAAAAGATGTGATTTCTTGTGCCCAAACGGGAACAGGCAAAACCGCCGCGTATATACTGCCGCTACTGACCAATTTGGCGTTTGACGACCATGACCCCGACAAACTGAATGCTATTATCATGGCGCCCACACGCGAACTGGCGCAGCAGATAGACCAGCAGATGGAGGGCTTCGGTTTCTATGTGCCCTTCTCGTCGGTGGCTATCTACGGCGGCAAGGACAACGGAGCGTGGGGAAACCAGGTCTCGGGTTTGCAGAAAGGCGCAGACATCGTGATCGCTACGCCGGGGCGGCTTCTGAGCCAGATGAATATCTATGACGTGGATTTCTCCGGCGTCAAGTATTTCATCCTCGATGAGGCGGACAGGATGTTGGATATGGGCTTCTATGACGATATCATGACCATCGTCCGCAAGTTACCTAAAGACCGTCAGACGATCATGTTCTCCGCTACCATGCCTCCCAAGATCCGTCAAATGGCGAAAGCAATCATGCATGACCCCGTAGAGGTGCAAATAGCTGTTTCCCGGCCGCCGGAGACGATTCGTCAGCGTTGCGCGCGCCTCTTCGAAGCGCAGAAAACAGGCTTTGTGCAGTTGGCGTTACAAGGGAAGAAGATGAAGAAAGTGATCATCTTTGCCGGTAAGAAACAGCGCGTGAAGGATCTCACGCGCGCGTTGCGTACCTTAAAAATAGACGCGCGTGCGATGCACTCCGACCTCGAGCAGAACGAACGCGACCAGGTCATGCTGGATTTCCGAAACGGCAAGATCGACGTGCTGGTAGCTACCGATGTGGTCTCGCGCGGCATTGATGTGACCGATGTTCCGTTGGTGATCAATTATGACGTACCGCACGACCCCGAAGACTACGTCCACCGCATCGGTCGTACGGCACGCGCGGAGAACAAAGGCGAAGCCATCACCCTCGTCTCGCCGGATGATGCACACTATTGGAATAAAATAGAGCGGTTCTTGAAAAAAGAGATAGAGCGGATAGCCCTTCCGGAAGCCTTGGGCGAGGCGCCTAAAGATGACGAATACGCCACTCGTTCGGGTAAAGGTTGTTCAGGCGGTTCCCGACGTTTTTCGCGAAACCGAGGGGCACACCCTCGTATGTCAAAAGGACCAAACCGAGGGGCACGCCCGCCAAAAGCAAAGCCTCGGTCCTGAGATAACTCAATGCCTGATCACGGGTTAGCGGCACATTCGGGAAGGCCTCTTTGCGGAGGTCTTTCGTCATACTTAGGCAATGCTGCGGAGCGATGCCGCGTCCGCGCTCTTCGCCTAAACCGAAGCCCGTAGAGATACAGGTCAGTTGCGTGGACATCCAATCAATCAGCTCTTTGTATTTGAGCGGATAAGCCGTCGCAAAACGGTCGGAATAACGGATCGCCCACGAATCCGGATGTTGCAACCAACTGCGCATAACCGGCATATACTCAGGGTGTTGCATCGCCGGCGGGTTCTTCGGTGTCTTGATCTTGGCGGGATTGAGCTCGTCGTCGTATTTGCGCAGCGCGCATACATAGAAACCCTCTCCTTTCACCTTATGCGGGTAGAAATGGTAGCCGTAGTTGCCTTCCGTAATTCCCCACGATGGATCGTAGTCAATCGGCATCACATCGGCGCCCAAGGTCTCTGCCATCCATTCCACGTTCTTCTCGTTCTCCTCGTCGTTGAACGTGCAGGTGGAATAAATCAGTATTCCGCCGGGTTTGAGGGCGTCCCACACATCCATGAGAATGCGTCTCTGCCGCTCGGCGCATTGTTTGACCGCCCGCGGGCTCCATTCATTGCGGGCCTGCTCGTCTTTGCGGAACATGCCTTCGCCTGAACACGGCGCATCCACTAACATGCAATCGAATATATGCCGGCAACGCTCGCCGAACTCCGTCGGCGTGTTATGCGTCACGACGGTATTGCCGTTACCCCATTTCTGGATGTTTTCGCTCAGGATAAACACCCGCTGGCGCACTACCTCGTTGCTGACCAACAAGCCGTCGCTGCCCAGATATTCGCTGATGAGCGTGCTCTTGCCGCCCGGCGCTGCGCATAAATCCAACACCACCGACGCCGGATCGACATACTGCTCCAACACCTGCTGGATGAACATCGAACTCGCTTCCTGCACATAATAGCAACCCGCATGGAATAGCGGATCCAGCGTGAACTGCGGACGCTCGCTTAGATAATACCCGTCTACATGCCAGGGCACCTCGTCCGTGTCGCACGGAAAGGTCAGCACATCCAGTTTCGAGTTCAGACGGATAGAAGTAACAGGCTCCGTTTCCAGAGCTTGGATCAGCTTTCCGGCCTCGTTTCCCATCTGCTGATGCATACTTTCTATGAACTCTACGGGTAGCATGGATACAAATTTTCTGCAAAGGTACATATTTTTTTGCATATGTGCAAAATTTTGTGAAAAATAATCGTAATTATTTGCATAAATAGAATTTTTTCACTAAATTTGCACACTTTTTATCAACTCATGAACTTTTTAGACGCTTTAAATACCGTTCAGCAGCAAGCTGTGACCTATACGGAAGGGCCTTCGCTCATAGTAGCAGGCGCCGGATCGGGTAAAACCCGGGTGCTCACATATCGCATTGCATACCTCTTGTCACAAGGTGTGCCCGCCAGCCGCATCATGGCGCTTACGTTCACCAACAAAGCCGCGCGCGAGATGAAAGAGCGTGTGGCGCGTCTCGTCGATGTCTCCGATGCGCGATACCTCATGATGGGTACTTTTCACTCCATATGCACGCGCCTCATACGCCCCCACGCGGAATTATTAGGGTACACGCGCGACTTCACCATTTACGACAACACCGACAGCAAATCCCTCATCAAAGCCATCTGCAAGGAACGCAGTTTGGACGAGAAGATCTACAAACCCGCGGCGGTGCTGAGCCGTATCTCCATGGCGAAGAACAGCGGTATCTCTCCCCGCGAATACGGCATGAACCAGAACCTCCTGCGTGAGGACCGCGAAGCACGCATGTACGAGGTTACAACGGTCTATGAACTCTATCAGGCGCGACTGAAAGCAGCTAACGCCATGGATTTTGAGGACCTGCTCATCAATATGATCCGCCTTATGGAAACGTCCCCCGAGGTCTGCGCGCAATACCAGCAGCAGTTCCAATACATCCTCGTCGATGAGTATCAGGACACGAACTATATCCAGTTCCTCTTGGTCAAGAAGCTTGCAGAGCCGCAAAACAACATCTGCGTCGTGGGCGATGATGCGCAATCCATCTATTCTTTCCGCGGGGCGGACATACGCAACATACTCAATTTCCAGCGTCTTTATCCGCAGGCGAAACTCTTTAAACTGGAGCAGAACTACCGCTCCACGCAGACCATCGTCAATGCCGCTAACTCGTTGATTCACAAGAATGTAAACCAGATAGAGAAAACCGTCTTCTCCAAAAAAGAAGAAGGACAGCCGCTCTCCCTTCAGCCCTATATGGATGATCGGACCGAGGCGCTTGGCGTGGCTACCAAAATCCAGAAAATGCGGCATCGCGGATATAATTCGTTTGCGGTTTTGTACCGTACGAATGCACAAAGCCGTGTGATAGAAGGCGAACTTCGCAAACTCAATATCCCTTATCGCATCTATGGCGGAACCTCCTTCTACCAACGCAAGGAGATCAAGGATGCGCTCGGCTATCTGCGTCTCTCCGTCAACGCCCGGGACAACGAAGCATTGCTCCGTATCGTCGGTTTTCCGGGGCGGGGAATAGGCGAGACCACGATGAAGAAAGTGTCCGCTAACGCCATCGAGCATCACCGTTGTTACCTCGATGTGATGCGTTCGCCCGACGATACAGGACTTGAAGTTACCGCCGCTACCAAGAAGAAACTGCAAACATTCGCGCTACTCATCGACGGCTATCACGACGCTAGCGAGACCATGGATGCCTTTGCTTTTGCGGAAATGGTTCTCCGTACTTCCGGCGTCCTCACAGCGCTTGCGCTCGATCGCACACAGGAAGGTATCGACCGCGCGCAGAACGTGCAGGAGTTGCTCAATGCGATCCATGAGTTCGTCGTCCAACGCGCCAACGAGGGCATCGATTTCACACCCGTAACGGATTTCCTGAGCGAAGTAAGCCTCCTTACTGACCAGGATGAGAACTTGGCGGACACCTCCGAACGTGTCACCCTCATGACCGTGCATGCCGCGAAGGGACTCGAGTTCCCCGTGGTCTTTATCGTCGGAATGGAAGAGAACCTCTTCCCCTCGCAGTTTGCCGTACGACCGCAGGAGATCGAAGAAGAGCGTCGCCTCCTCTATGTCGCGATCACACGCGCCATGGACCAGTGTTACCTCTCTTTTGCGCGTCAGCGTTTCCGCAACGGCTCTTTCTCTTTCGCCTCCCCTTCGCGTTTCCTCAACGATATAGACAAACGTTATTTCGACCTCCGGCGTCCCGCTCCTGTAACGAATATCCCTAATATTCCTACTCCCCATAGTACCAATAGTTATACTAAATTCTCATCTCCCTTCCCTTCAGGGGAGGGCAGGGGAGAGGCTTCTCCTTCCCGCCTCACGCGCGTTCCCTCATCTCCCTTCCCTTCAGGGGAAGCTCGGGGAGAGGCTCCCGCTTCTCCTTGGAAAACCGGTGACCGTGTGGCGCATCGTGTCTTCGGACAAGGAGAAGTGCTCCGTGTTTATCGCGATGAAATAACGGAGAACGACAAGATTGAGATCCGTTTTGATACCCAAGGTGTCAAAACCCTTCTCCTCTCTCATGCCAAATTGGACCGCATTTAAATCCCCGTTAACAGTTTAACAATTTAACAGCTTAACAATTTAACAGTTTAACGGCTTAACAGCCTAACAGTTTAACACTATGTATTGTCAGCGAACAGTATTGGAAAATTATTGGGATATTATTGGGTTGTTATTGGGTGATTATTGGGTTATTATTGGGTTAGCCGTGTAGTAGAAGGCATACCACGCCATATCCAAAGAACAATCTATCCGCCAAGTTTGGCGGATTAAAATCGTCAAATCGTAAATCGTCAAATCGTAAATATTATGGCAACTGTCCACTATCAAGATCCGGTCCGCGACATCCGCGGCACATTCCGAAAAGGCGGCATCATCAACCGCCGCAAGGCCTATCGCGACGAGAAAGGTCGCATCGTCAACGAATCTGCTCCCGAGGCGTATTCTGTTCGTCATCCGCGAGATTGGAAACGCAATCCTGCCACCGGCAAAGAACTGGAGTGTCAGAACCGTTTCAAAGCAGCCTCTGCCGAGACCAAACGCATCCTTCTCGCCGCCAAACCCGATGCCTATGCCGCCGCTTACGCTGCCGCGCATCCCCACATCGCGCCGGATGCACTGCCCGCTAAGCCCTCAGACGAAGATCTCGACACGCTCCACTACTGGCAAAACCGCTTCCGGAAGCAACTCCATCGTGCCGAACCGGACGCACCCATCGACCCTGCCACCGGCAAGCGCAAGCGTTATTCACGACTTGATGCCTTCATCCGCACATGCCTCATGCGCCAAATGCAATATTTATAACTTAATGACGAGACGCAGAGGGAGTTTTTCGTTGGCATCGCCCTTGTATTCCAGCAGAACAGGGTCGTCGGGCAGGGATAGCCGGACTCCAACCAGTTCTGTCCACGGAGAGAGTTTGCTGCGTACACGCCGGCTGCGCTGAGTGGACCGGACGGATTTCTTGCGTTCCGGCTGTTTAGGCGGGTCAATCACTCCTTTCGCTATGGCACTATCGACCTCCGCTATCGAAGCGACCGCCAGCGGTTTGTCTGCCAGGCGGCTGCAGGTCTCCGCAAAACGCAGTCGCTCTTGCCGGCTCATGCCGACAGCCAGACCGCGCTCCTTGTCCGGCGGTTCCGCAGCAATGACGCGCTTCCATTGATTCGCACTGATTTCATCGGAGATATAATAGGGTTCCTCGCCCGGCACAAGGTAAAAATGCAGTCTGCGGCCTTTGATACGTACCTTTTGCGTGAGAGGCGGTTCTTCCGGCACGACTTGTTTCATCGGGTCATCAGGTAGACTGAACGCCACACGCAGACCGATATAACCCACAGATGTCTCCGGCTCATACCACCGCCGCACGGACAGATGGCAGTTGGCTTTCGCCTCATCGTAACTGCCGCCGCGCACGATACGGAACGAGCCTGTGTCCGCTCCGCAAGGGTCAGGAGTCGTGCTCAGCTGGTAAGGACCGTAGAGGTCCTGACACCATTCCGCCACATTGCCCGTCATGTCGTACAGCCCTAACTCGTTCGGCTGCTTGCGTCCCACCGGGTGCGTCCAGTTCCCTGCAACCGAATAGAGCCAGCCTATGCTGTCAGGGATGTCTCCGCCTGCAAAACGATAGTGCTTGCTCTTGACTCCGCCACGCGCTGCGAACTCCCATTCTGCCTCGGTCGGCAGGCGGAAAGGCATGCCGGTGATACTGTCCAGCCGGCGCACGAACCGCTGCGCTTCATGCCAGTTGACAAAAGAGACCGGGTGCTCGGGATAGCCGGACAGCTCCAGCATCTCCTTTTCGGACATGACTGCCCGCCACAGACGGTTGGTGACTTCGGTAGTCGCCATATAGTAAGGGGAGAGAAAAACGAGGTGCGCGGGCTTGTCGGAATAGGTGTCCGGGTCGTGCTGTTCGAGAGTAGCACCCATCACAAACGAACCGCCTTCCACTCGCTGCATCTGAATAGGCACGCCGTTCACTTCATATGTGAGCGTCTGCAACGAATCGGGCACATGGGGCCGTTTCTTCGCTGCCAAGGGCAGCAAAAGAAGCAGCAACAGAGCGGTTATGACAGTACGACAGGAAGGCATCACAAGGCACGGAATTCTTTATAGCGGTCGTACAATCCGAGAAACGTTGCCAGAACGCCGATGACGATGCACGTATTGCATGCCCAACAACCGCAATACAGCACTTTTATCATGCAGAAATAAGATAGTGCAGCAACCAATACCAACAGCACTTTGAGTGCCCAAAAGAAGTGTTTCATACAGCCGAGTTTTTATCCTCGGCTATGAGAACAAATACCGTGCC
>OCVV012884073.1_pt1 | contig 32136 bp, 39 predicted proteins | sample 1539721 | NCBI WGS metagenome assembly OCVV01 (sample SAMN02144230, study PRJEB22623) | gut metagenome | biome: sheep rumen | host: Ovis aries | place: New Zealand | reverse complement strand
ATATTAATGGTCCCTGACAAATTGAAAACTTAAACTAAGGTTTTTCTATCACTATTTTCAAATTCTCGCTGGGAGGTATGAGTTATGTTGAAAATTAGAAAGAGAGACGAGTCTTTAGAAGACTTCGATCTGAAAAAAATTGAGAACGCAATTGAACGTGCGTTCATGGCCGAGCACAAGTTTTATAATAGCGATATTATTGAGATGCTCGCCCTCAGAGTGACTGCAGATTTTAATAAGAAAGTCGCTAACGAAATCATTGCTATTGAAGACATTCAAGATTCCGTTGAAGTTGTTTTAATTCAAGCCGGATATATTGATGTTGCTCGTAGTTATATGATTTATCGTAAACAACACGAGAACTTACGACAAATTAAGTCAACAAGTTTAGACTACAAAAACGTCATCAATAATTATTTAAAGATTAATGACTGGCGCGTGAAAGAAAACTCAACTGTTACTTATTCTGTCGGTGGTCTTATTCTTTCCAACAGTGGTGCTGTTACAGCTAACTATTGGTTAAGTGAAATTTACGACAAGGAAATTGCTGATGCACACCGTAACGCGGATATTCACATCCACGATTTAAGTATGCTCACTGGTTACTGCGCTGGATGGAGTTTAAAACAACTCATTCAAGAAGGCTTAGGCGGAGTTCCTGGAAAGATTACATCTGCTCCAGCAAACCACTTATCAACCCTTTGTAACCAAATGGTTAACTTCCTAGGAATTATGCAAAATGAATGGGCTGGTGCTCAAGCCTTCTCCTCATTTGATACTTATCTTGCACCATTTGTTAAGAAAGATCATTTGACCTATAAAGAAGTTAAACAATGCATTCAATCATTTATTTATGGTGTTAATACACCATCCCGTTGGGGTACACAAGCTCCATTCACTAACGTTACATTAGACTGGGTCGTACCAAACGATATGGCCGAACTCAACTGTATCGTCGGTGGAAAAGAAATGGATTTCAAGTACAAAGATTGTGTTGAAGAAATGGCGATGGTTAACAAAGCCTTCATCGAAATTATGATCGAAGGTGATGCTAACGGACGTGGTTTCCAATACCCAATTCCAACTTACTCCATTACTAAAACATTTGACTGGTCTGAAACCGAAAATAACAAACTCTTGTTCGAAATGACAGCGAAGTACGGAACCCCATACTTCTCTAACTACATCAATTCCGATATGGAACCAAGCGATGTTCGTTCAATGTGCTGCCGTTTACGTCTCGACTTACGCGAATTACGTAAGAAATCAGGCGGATTCTTTGGATCTGGTGAATCAACAGGTTCTGTTGGTGTTGTTACAATCAACATGCCAAGACTTGCTTATTTATCCACTGATGAACAAGACTTCTACAATCGTCTAGACCGCATTATGGATATCTCCGCTCGTTCCTTAAAGGTGAAACGTAACACAATTACCACCTTACTCGAAGCTGGACTTTATCCATACACCAAACGTTATTTAGGCACCTTCAATAACCACTTCTCCACGATTGGTTTAGTTGGTATGAACGAAGCTTGCTTAAATGCTCGTTGGATCAAGAAAGATTTAACCCACCCAGAAGCAATTCAATTCACTAAGGATGTGTTAAATCACATGAGAAACAAACTTTCTGATTATCAAGAACTCTATGGAGATCTTTATAACCTCGAAGCTACACCAGCCGAATCAACCGCTTATCGTTTAGCAAAACACGATAAGGCCAAATATCCAGATATCATTACTGCATCTGAAGAAGGTAAGACTCCATATTACACCAACTCTTCACACTTACCAGTTGGCTTTACAGATGATATCTTCCGTGCTCTTGATATCCAAGATGGATTACAAACCCTTTACACATCTGGTACTGTTTTCCATGCCTTCTTAGGACAAAAATTACCTTCATGGAAATCTTGCATGAATCTTGTTCGTAAGATTGCTGAAAACTATCACATTCCATACTACACAATGTCTCCAACTTACTCTGTTTGTAAGGAACACGGATACATTAGCGGTGAAGAATATACATGTCCAAAATGTGGTGCCAAGACCGAAGTTTATTCCCGTATTACTGGTTACTATCGTCCAATTCAAAACTGGAACGATGGTAAGAGTGAGGAATTCAAGAACCGTAAAGTCTACCATCCAGAAACTTCTGTGCTTCACCCACATGTTGAACACACCGAAGAAGAATGTAAATGTGAAAATCAACCACAAAACCTCAATAAAACCTTATTATTTGCGACAAAAACATGTCCAAATTGTAAGATGGCTAAGATGCTTTTAGACAAAGCCGGAATCGCTTATGAAGTTGTTGATGCTGAAGAAAACGTCGATTTAACCAAACAATACGGCGTGAAGAAAGCTCCAACACTCATTGTTCCAATGGCTGATGGTTTAAAAGTCTACGAAAACGCCTCTAACATTAAAGGTTATATTGAAAGCGTAAAATAAGCTTATGTTTGACGCCATTGTTGTCGGCGGTGGCCCAGCTGGGATGACCGCTGCATTATATCTCCTAAGAACAAACAAGACTGTTTTAATTCTGGAAAAAGAAAATTTTGGTGGGCAAATTGCTAATTCACCAAGACTTGAAAACTTTCCATCAATTAAAGAGATCTCTGGGTTAGATTTTTCTGACAACCTGTTTGCTCAAATTACTGATTTAGGCGCCAACTTTGAACTTGAAGATGTCTTAAAAATCGAAAAGGTTGGAGACATCTTCAAGGTTCACACCAACTACAATTCATATGAATCAAAAGTAGTTATCATTGCAAATGGCGTAAAACACCGTTTAATGAATCTTCCAAAAGAACAAGAACTCATTGGTAACGGTATTTCCTTCTGTGCTGTTTGCGATGGCCCAATGTATAAGGGAAAAGAGGTTTACCTCATTGGAGATGCGAATACTGCTCTCCAATATGCCTTAACTTTAGCCAACTACTGCACTAAAGTGCACATGTTCACATTGTTTGACAAATTCTTCGCTGATGCGATTCTTGTTGATCGCTTAAAAGCCAAAGAAAATATTGAAGTCACACATAATATGAACCTAGTGGAGTATCTTGGCGAAAGTTCACTTGAAGGTCTTGTGTTTGAAGACACAAAAACTAAACTCCGCCGCGAATTTAAAACCGATAATGTCTTTGTTTGCATAGGACAAATCCCAAGTAACGATAACTTCGCAAATCTTGTTGATTTAGAAAAAGGTTATATTGTTACAGATGAAAATATGGAAACAAAAACAAAAGGCTTGTTCGCTGTTGGAGACACAAGAAAGAAAACAATCCGTCAATGTGTGACGGCTTGTAACGATGGTGCTATTGCTGCTCTCGCGGCAGTTAAGTACCTTGATTAATAACCTCTAAGATAGACCTCGGATACATTATTCTCGAGGTCTTTTTTATACAAAAGTGCAATGTCTTCATCAACATGATGGAGACCTTTTTGAATGACACCTTCTCGATCAACAAACTTTTGGAGATAAAGTTTTTTAGCTCCTTTAACTAGTTCACCAATTCCTTTAATATCACTAAAATCATGGAATTCTTTAACAAGAGTTGTTCTAAATTCATAACGAATTCCTGATTTTTTTAATATATCGATAGATTGTTTAATTTTTTCTAAATCAACAAACTTGCATCCAGCAGTTAAAGCATATTTTTCCTTAGAATTTTTAATATCCATTGCCACGTAGTCGATTAATTTCTCATCAATTAAGTGTTTTAAAAGTTCTGGATTTGTTCCATTAGTATCAAGCTTAACTTCGTAGCCAAGTTCTTTGATTTGTCGAATTTTATCTTCTAAATCAGGCATCAATGTTGGTTCTCCGCCAGTCACAACAACAGCATCTAAAAGACCTTTTCTACTTTCTAAGTAAGCCATGATGTCTTTAAAAGGAATTTCTACTGAGGAATTTAAAACTGAATCTCCGTTATGGCAAAATGGACAACGGAAGTTACATTTTGGAGCAAAAATAACTGCGGAGACATAATCTTCGTAGTCAAGCATTGACATTTTGTCTAAACCAACAAATTCCATGTTTCTATTATAAATAACGAATAAATATTTTGATAGAAAAACTATCAAAATGTGTTATCATATTTTTAGAATTTCTGAGGAAATAATCATGATTATTAAAGAGTACGTAAAAGCTCGTAAAGTTGAGCTCAAAGATTTAATTGCGAAAATGGATCGTAAACCAACATTAGTGATTGTCCAAATTAATGATGATCCAGCATCAAACGCTTATGTTAAAGGAAAACTAAAAGATTCTGCCGAACTCGGTGTTGAAGCAAAGCTAATTAAACTTCCTGAATCAACAACTGAAAAAGAACTTTTAAAGTTAGTTGGCAAACTTAATAAAAACAAAAAACTCGATGGTTTTCTTGTTCAAATGCCACTTCCAAAACATATTAATGAAGACACAATCAAATTAGCTATCTCTCCAGAAAAAGATGTTGATGGTTTCCATCCATTAAGCAAACTCAACCCATGTACTCCTCAAGGAATTATGAACTACCTTAAGGCAGAAAACGTTGAACTTAAAGGAAAGAATGCGGTGGTAATTGGTCGTTCAAACATTGTTGGAAAACCAATGGCTAAGATGCTTCTTGCTGAAAGTTCAAACGTTACTGTTCTTCACTCGAAAACAACTCGTTCAGATTTCGAAAGATACATTGCTAATGCCGACATTATTGTTGTCGCAACTGGTAAACAAGGCATCTTAGACGAATCTTATAAATACAAAGATTCTGCGGTTATTGTTGATGTTGGTATTAACCGTGATGAAACTGGATTACATGGTGATGCGGTTCCAAATCTCCCTGTTAGATTACAAACTCCAGTTCCAGGAGGAGTTGGATTATTAACTCGCTTAGCCTTAATGGAAAATCTATTAAAGCTTCACAAATAATTGAGGTTTTGAAAAAAATATGCCGATTTTGCGGCATATTTTTTCATTAATTAAACAGTTGGGAATGTCGATGGAAGAAGGAGAATATTCCAACAGGTTTTTCCATCCGTGTATTCTAAACGTTGAAGAATGTAGAAGACCTCGACTGATTCATCAGCGTCAACTAATTCGCCGTATGGTCCAGTTAAAATGTATTCATAATTAATATTCCAAAATTTTTCGTTATAGATTAAAGCAATTCCATAATTTGCTCGAGCATTGTTTTTGCCATTGATATATTCTGAACCAGAATAATACTCATCACGCATACCAATGTAGTATTTTCCGCCTTCTTCAACGGTGGTTAAATAACCGGTTGTCTTATAAAGTTTAGACCAGGACATTGTGTAATCTGGGAAGCGTGCATCAGTATCTTCTTGAGATGCTTTATTCTTTTTAAGATTGGTAATAGATAACTCAGTGGCTAAAGAAACATCAAGTGTTTTAGGAGTAGCAGACTCGACCTTTTCGACATCGATTACCCAAAGTGCTGGTGCGTAATCTTTCATTGAAAGAAGACCAACGATATTAAATACACTGTCTTTAGAAATATTTGGACGGTTATGTGCAATTGTTTTGATGATTGCTGAACCATCAGTAATCCACGCGAACTTTTGATGTGTATTATCACTCACCCAAAGATATGAAGTAACGTTACTAAATGTGTACATCTCGCCATAACCATGCCCAGCACAGTTGTATTCCATGTCTTTTGTTGTTTCAAAGAAATTACTAAATGACATTTCACTTTTTGATGATGCTTTAGCATCGAATGTGACAGATAAAGATTTGTTATAAGTGTATTCACTAACAAAGATTTCTGGGTTACCCATGTAAATCGAAAGATAACCAGTAATCGTATATTTAGAATCTGGATTACCATCATAATCACCAACTTTGTTATAAAGAGTCGATGATGCTGCTCCAATATAACCAGTTTCATCTCCAAAAATGACTTTATATTTAGATGAGAAATTCAGGCCGTATTTACTGGTTTCTTTTCCTAAATCTATTGATTGAAGGGCGAGCCCATCAAATGTAACTTTTGTCGTATAATCAACAGCGCCTCTCATTCCAGAAGGGACATCAATTGGATGCTCGGCAATATAATTTTTAATGAAACTAATTTTTTGTTTTCCTAAATCAATGACTGGATCTACCGAAGAGATAGATGAACTTGAAATAGGTGCAGTTGAGCCACTCGAACTAGCTGTAGTTGGAGCTGGAGCGCTACTTGTTGCCGATGTTGATTGAGAAGTCGGAGAAACAGAAGATGTTCCTGGCACAACACTTGTTTGAGTCGTTGGTGTATCACTAGAAGATTGTTTCTTTTTCTTTGGCGTAGAAGTACAACCAGAGATAACAAGAATAGATAAAAGTACTGTAATTTCAAACTTTTTCATGCCAAACTCCTTATTCTAATTCAAATGCACCAGTATATAACTGGTAGTAATAACCTTTTTGTTTAATAAGTGAAGCGTGGTCGCCACGTTCGATAATTTTTCCGTGATCTAGAACCATAATCGCATTCGCATTTTGAATGGTAGAAAGTCGGTGGGCAATAACAAAGACTGTTCGACCTTTCATAATTTGATCCATACCTTGTTGAACAAGTTTTTCGGTTCGTGTATCAATGGAAGATGTTGCCTCGTCAAGAATCATGACAGGTGCATCCGCGACTGCGGCACGCGCAATAGAGATTAATTGGCGTTGTCCTTGAGAAAGGTTTGATCCATCTCCAGAAAGAACAGTATTAAAACCTTCTGGTAAACGCATGATAAAATCATACGCGTTAGCAATCTTAGCGGCTTCATAACATTCTTCATCTGTCGCGTCGAGTCGACCATAACGAATGTTTTCTAAAACAGTTCCAGTAAAGAGGTTAACGTCTTGTAAAACGATACCTAAAGAACGACGTAAATCATCCTTTTTAATTTTATTAATGTTAATTCCGTCATATCTAACTTTGCCATCGGCAAGTGGATAGAAACGGTTGATTAAGTTTGTTATGGTGGTTTTGCCAGCACCTGTTGCACCAACAAGAGCAATTTGTTGTCCTGGGTGAGCGTAAATATCAATACCTTCAAGAACTAATCGGTGTCCATCATATGAGAAGTCAACATGATCTAAGAGAATATCGCCTTTTAATTCGGTATAAGTTAACGAACCATCTCCATGAGGATGTTTCCAAGCATAGAGTCTTGTTCTTTCATCTGTTTCAACAATGTTACCGTTCTCGTCTTTTTTGGCGTGTACTAAAGTAACATAGCCATCATCGACTTCTGGTTTTTCATCAATGAGCTCAAAGCAACGAGAAGCACCAGCCATGCCCATAACAATAAATGTTACTTGTTGCGAGAAGTTGTTCATGTTGTTGGAGAACATTCTCGACATGAGTAAGAAGGATAAAACAACACCCCAGAATGTTGCGACATTCGCTGGGTTATTAATATCAATTACTGACCATCCAGAAAGTGTTAAATTATTAAATCCTGGAATAACAAGCATTAAGAAACCAACTGTTGCGGTTAAGATGTACATGAAGTTTCCAATATTCATATTGACTGGTCCAGTAACGTTACCAGCAATATTAGCGTTAGTTGAGTAAGTACATAATTCATCATTTAAATCTTTAAATTGGAGTTCAGATTTTTCTTCATGAGAGAAAGATTTAATGACTTTTAAACCATTCATTGATTCTTCAATGTTACCTTCAACTTTAGCGACTTGAATTTGTTGCTTAATAAAGAATCGAGATGCTCTTCCACCAAAGACAACGGTGGAAAGAACCATCAAAAGAGAACACACAAGTGTGACAAACGTCATCCAGATAGAGTTCATCATCATTACAACAAGTACCAAAATAATCGCTGATGAGGCTTGGATAAATGTTGGAAGTGCTCCAGAGATAAACTGACGAATTGTATCAATATCGTTTGTGAACAAAGACATGATTTCACCATGTGGGTGAGTATCAAAATATTTGATTGGAAGATCTTGTAAGTGGGTGAACATTTGAATACGAAGTTCATTCAGATATTCGTGTGTAATGACTGCCATTGTTCTTCGCCACCACCAAGCAGCGAAAACACCAAAGGCGTAGATGCTTGCAAGAATAATCAATAGAATTGATACGTTTGTATTGAGTGTCATACCCATTGCCGAAATTTGATAACTTCCAGTGAATGGGTTTTGTGCACCACCTGGCATTGATAAAGCGGTGGATAAGCAAACAGTTACGAAGTTTAAGAACATCGAAGATGAGAGGTTAGCGAAGACATTAAAAAGAATAAGGAAAATAGCAAATCCAAGTCTGACTGGATAGCGCTTAAAAAGCTCTTTGAGTAATCTCGTAAGAGTACCCTTTTTGGCCTTCTTATGTTCCCTAATTCTCATTGGCGGCATTACTTAGCACCTCCAACTCGATTTTGAGTTTCATAAACTTCTTTATAAATCTTCGAAGTTTTTAAAAGTTCACTATGTTTTCCGATAGCGGAAATTTCTCCGTCATCTAAAACAATGATTTTATCTGCATCTTCAATTGAAGAAATACGTTGAGCAATAACGATTTTGGTAATATCTGGAAGTTGTTCTTTGAGTCCTTTACGGATGAGCTTATCTGTTTTTGTATCAACAGCGGAAGTGGAGTCATCAAGAACTAAAATCTTTGGTGCACCAATAATGGCACGAGCAATACAAAGACGTTGTTTTTGACCGCCAGAGAAGTTTGCTCCACCTTGTTCAACTTTGGAATTTAATCCATCCTTTTTGCCTTTAACAATTTCTAAAGCTTGAGCAATTTCACAGGCTTTTTCCATCTCTTCTACAGTAGCGTCTTCTTTTCCCCATTTAAGGTTTGAAGCAATTGTGCCAGAGAAAAGAACGTTCTTTTGAAGAACAACAGAAACAGCTTTTCTTAATGTTGGGATGTCGTATTCACGGACATCGTGATCCCCAACAAGAACTCTTCCTTCAGTAACGTCATAAAGGCGTGAAATAAGATTAACTAAGGAAGTTTTTCCTGAACCTGTGGATCCTAAAATACCAACAAATTCGCCAGATTTAATATTTAAATTGATGTTTGATAAAGCACATTTTTGTGCTGTTTCTTTATATTTAAAGTTGACGTTGTCAAAGACAATGTCACCATTTTTAACTTCATAAAGTGGGTTTTCTGGATTTCTAATTGATGGTTCTTCATCTAGAACTTCGGAAATACGTCTAACGCATTCAACAGACATCAGCATCATGACAAGAATCATTGAGATCATGAGGATGGAAACAAGAATTTGAATACCATAGGTAATCAACGAACTCATTTGTCCGACCGTTAATTTAATCCAAAATGAATTATCAATTGATCCGCGATAAATTGCATATGTACCAATTGAGATAACTAAAATATTTGAGATATGAATCGTAGTATTAAGAAGCGGGTCGCTTAAGGCAACTAACTTTTCAGCTTTGATAAATCCACCAGTTAACGAATTAGATGCATTAGTGAATTTTTGTTTTTCATAATCTTCACGAACATATGATTTAACAACACGAATTCCAGAAACGTTTTCTTGGACCGATTCATTTAAAGCATCATAACGTTTAAATACTTTGGTAAAGATACGGAATGCTTGTCTACCAATAAACCATAAACCTAATCCAATCACCGGAATTAATAAGATAAAGATGACTGCCATCCATCCGCCAGCAACAAAGGCCATAATAGCAGAGAAAATAATCATTAATGGAGCACGAACAACGATACGAATCATCATTTGGAAAGCCATACCGACTTGGTTAACGTCAGTCGTTAATCGAGTAATTAATGAAGATGTATGGAATTTATCAATATTGGCGAATGAGAATGTTTGAATCTTTTTGTAGATGTCTTCGCGAAGGTTTGTTTGTAATCCAACTGAAGCCTTAGCAGCAGTTCTTCCACCAATAAATCCGGCGCTTAATGAAATTAACGCCATCACAATTAAGGCAATAATAATTCCAAAAATAGTGACATCAAGCTTCAAATTTAATGTGGCGTTTGAATAAGTTAATGTTTTAAAAATGTCAGAGAATTCATGAATTTCGTTCTCTGTATGAGCAGCAGTAACTGTAACAGCTTGCGTAATCGTATCGATTAACATCGACATAACGAAAGGCATCGCACATTCCATTAGTGCTTCAATAATCATTAAGATTGGTGTCCAGATCGCATACTTTTTGTATTGGCGAACGGATTTTGCGATTAATTTAACTTTTTCTAACATAATTTGTGATGCTGTATAAATATAATTATTTATGAAAAATAATTCAATTCAAAAAAATAGAAAATTACAAAATTGTAAAATGCCAACACCTTTAGTGCTAAAATGATTTCTATGGATAAACACTCAAAAAACAAGGCTGAAATTGCATTGAGATTGTTTTTTATTTCATATTGTTTTGTTTTTGCTGGAATCTTGATTGTATTATTAATTATCGGTCACGACTTTGAAAGAGATGCACTTGGAATATTGTTTTTACTAGCTTCAGTTTTCCATTTTGTTGAGTTCTATCGAAATTTCAAAAATCCACGAGCTAAATACATTTATCTAGGGTTAGCAATTATAGGTGTTGGATTAGGAATCTTCACTTTAGTTCATTCTAAAATCGAGTTATGGTTAGTATGTTTATTGTTCGGACTTCTTGATGCTCTGTCTGGATTATTAGAGATTGGTACAAGCGCCTTTATTTTAAAAAGATCCTGCAAAAACCCGCTAGAATTAGCGGAATACGTCATCTCTTCTGCTGATATTTTGTTTGGAATTCTTTTAATTTTAGAACTTGAAGAAGGGATCTTTGTTCACGTTGTGTTTTTGACAACTGTCTTTATTGCAAATGGCGCATTACCACTTATAAAATTATTTTTAGATTTAAGAGAACATGAGTAAAAAAGGATTGATTATCATAAACGGATTTGGTGTTGCTGAAGGTATTCAACACCAGCTTAAACGACTCAAAGAAGAGTTTTCAAAAAAAGGTGTGCCAGTTGATGTTCGCACAAGCACAGATGTTTTTTCTTATTTAAGTGAAGGTAATGTAAAATCGACCTTACCTCACTATGATTTTGTTATTTATACAGATAAAGACAGATACATTGCCGAGGAGTTAGAAAGAGCCGGCTACCGCCTTTTTAATAGTTGCTCATCAATTGTTAAATGTGACGATAAAATGCTCACGCATCTTTGTTTATCTGATCAAGGAATTAAAATGCCTACGACAATTTCATCGCCACTTTGTTATCGAGATGATGGAAATCGAAAATACTTAGATAATGTTATCGAAATCATTGGTTTACCAATGATAGTTAAAGAAAATTATGGCAGTTTAGGCAGGCAAGTTTATTTTGTAACAAACAAAAATGAATTATTAGATTTAGAAAGCAAAATCATTCATGTGCCTCATATTTTTCAGCAATTTATTGCATCTTCAAAAGGCAAAGATTATCGAATAATTGTAATTGGAGGCAAAGCTGTTGCTTACATGAAAAGGGAGAACAAGTTTTCTTATCTTTCTAATTTAGCTGCAGGTGGAAAAAGTTATGTTGTCGATCTTCCAAAATCATATTTAGAAGTTGCTGAAAAAGCGGCGAAAATTTTAGAACTTGATTATTGTGGTGTAGATCTACTTGAAGGAGAGAATGGGGAACCAATTCTTTCTGAAGTGAACTCGAATGCTTTCTATGAAGGAATAGAAAAAACAACCGGTATAAATGTTGCCCGGTTGTATGTTGATTACATCTTAAGTAAGTAATTATTTAGGATCTAATCCTTGAAGTCCGATTTGGACTTTTTCTTTTACTTCTTTCCCCAGCAATTCCTCAATAATTGTTAACGCAAAAGGAATGGAATATTGCATTGATCTTGCTGTAATAATATTACCTGATTTTTCAACTTCATTTGCAGTAAAATCACCAGCAATTCCTTCACTAAATCCTGCAAAACATGTATATTTTTTGTTTTTTAAATAACCATGTTTTCCTAAAATTGATGGCGCAGCGCAGATTGCGCATAAAAGCTTTCCCTGAGAAGCAAATTTTTCTAAGTAAAGTGGAACTAATGGGCTCTCAGATAAGTTTCTTGTTCCTCGCCCTCCACCAGGAAGAATAATTGCTTCGTATGGAGTTGTATCGAAAATTAGCTTTAGAAGCGCATCGGCCAAAACATGAACACCAAATGAAGATTGTACTTCTAGTCGATCAGTAATTGACGCGGTTGTAACTTCAATTCCTGCTCTGGTTAAAACGTCTCTAGTAGTTAGGGCCTCAGTATCTTCAAAACCATCAGCCAATAGCATTAATACTTTCATAAACAAATTCCTTATTTATTGATATAATTTTAGCACAGAGGTTCAAAATGAATAAAACATCCGTCTTACCTTTATTAATGTTTGCTTTAGTTGTTTCTGGTTGTACTTCTACACCAAAAAAGAAGAAAACAACATCTTCTCCTGAACAATCATCTAAGGTTGATCCAACATCAGGAGAGATTCCAACTTCTCAACAACCAAGCCCAACAAGTTCGGCCGGTCTTTCATCAAACTCAACAGTTCCTGTATCAAGTTCTGCGGTTGTTCCTCCTAGTGGAGAATTTACAGTCACAATTCTTACTGCTGGACAAGAACTTGAAAATTACACAAATTGGAGTCCGACTGGTGGTGTTGCAATTAATGGAGAAAAATCTGGAAAAGCTAATCTAGAAAAACTTACAAATTGGTGTATTCAATCTTGTGGTTACGATGGATGTGTAGCTTCACTTGAATGCACAAATATATATGCTCAATATCAGTTGTATGATAACCAACCTCATTCATCTTTAACACTTGGCACAAATAAATCCTCTGGAACATTTACATGGAACTCAAGTTTGTCAATCAACAAAGTTGAAGTTACTGTAAAACCATACTATAAGTATGTTGAATACACTGATACATGGAATCATGATGAAGGAACTACAGTTCTCATTGATACAGATTCTCATATACTAGAAAACGCTGATGAGATTCCTGATGCACAAGTTGTTAGTAAAACATATTCAACACCAGTAAAGTCATTTTCTTTAGCGAATACAACTAATGGTCGAATTTTTGTCGATCAAATTAAAATAACTTTCCAAAACTAGTAAAGAGCCTGCAAGTCAGGCTTTTTTAATAATCTTGTAAGCGTTTTACACGCTTTTTTATTGAAATAATATTGGTGATAATTTATTATCAATAACGCAAAGAGGAAAATAGAATGGAAAATACAAAAATCAAATCCATCCACGGTCGTGAAATTCTCGACTCCCGTGGAAATCCAACCGTTGAAGTTGATGTTGTTCTCGAAAACGGTATGATGGCCCGTGCCGAAGTCCCAAGCGGAGCTTCCACAGGTATCTACGAAGCACTCGAACTTCGTGACGGTGATAAAAAACGTTATCTTGGTAAAGGAACTTTAAAAGCTGTTGCCAATGTTAACGAAATCTTAGCCAAAGAACTTAAAGGCCAAGATGCTGCTAATCCAGATGCAATCGATGAACTCATGCTCAAGATTGATGGCACCAAAGGTAAAACCAAACTCGGTGCTAATGCTATCTTAGCTGTCTCCCTTGCTGTTAACAAATTAGCTGCTCAAATCAAAGGTGTCCCACTCTACAAATATTTATCCGAAGGACGTGAAGTTGTTCTTCCAGTCCCAATGATGAACATTCTTAATGGTGGATGCCACGCTTCCAATACTGTCGACTCCCAAGAATTTATGATTATGCCAGTCGGCGCTCCAAACTTCCGTGAATGCTTAAGATGGTGTTCCGAAGTCTACCACGTCCTCGCCAAGAACCTCAAAGCCAAAGGCTTAGCTGTTTCTGTCGGCGACGAAGGTGGTTTCGCTCCAAACTTAGCTTCTGATGAAGAAGTCTTAAGAGAAATCGTCAAAGCTATTGAAGATGCTGGTTATGTTCCAGGAAAAGACTTCAAGTTAGCTATGGATGCTGCTGCTTCCGAATGGAAGGATGAAGAAAAAGGTGTTGGTTACTACTACTTACCAAAACAAAAGAAGCATATGACTTCTGATGAACTTATTGAACACTGGGCCAAACTTCTTGAAGAATTCCCAATTGTCTCCTATGAAGATATTCTCGACGAAGAAGACTGGGAAGGCTGGAAGAAACTTACTGCCCGTATCGGTAAGAAAGTTCAACTTGTCGGTGACGACTTATTCGTTACAAACGTCGAACGTTTAAGCAATGGTATCAAAGTTGGTGCCGCAAACTCCATCTTAATTAAACTCAACCAAATCGGTTCTGTTAAAGAAACCAAAGCTGCTATCAAGATGGCTCACGATGCTGGTTATACTGCTGTTACTTCCCACCGTTCTGGTGAAACAGAAGATACCTTCATTGCTGACCTCTGTGTTGGCTTAGCAACTGGTCAAATCAAGACTGGTGCTCCATGCCGTGGCGAACGTGTGAACAAGTACAATCAACTTCTCCGTATTGAAGAAGAACTTGGTCCAAAAGCCAAATATGCTGGCATGAACGCCTTCAAGTTTGCAAAATAATTAATCAAATAAAATCAAAATTGACTCTCCTAGGAGAGTCTTTTTTGTTATCTATAATTATTTGCTTAAACAATATAAAATTATGCCGATGAAAAAACATTTCTACTATATTCCTTATTTAGGATTTCATACTCGTGCATACACATTTGGCGATATTAAGAACGGAACGCCATTAATTATTCTTCATGGTGGACCAGGTGGATGTGTTGAGCGTTATGAAGTTTTAGAGCAACTGGCCGATCAAGGAATTCCATTAATTTTCTATGATCAATTAGGTGCAGGTTATTCTCGTGTTCCTAAAGGAAATGAAGACCTTTGGACGTTTGAAACATATTTAAAAGAACTGGAAAATGTCATTCGCTTTTTTGGTCTAAAAAAGTTTTCTATTCTTGGACACTCATGGGGTGGAATGCTTGCGCTTGAATGGGTGTGTAAATATCCTCATGAAGGATTAGAAAAACTCATTCTATTTTCAACTCTTCCTTCGACAAAAATATGGAACGATGAGCATCTGAAAATAATTGAGTCTTATCCAAAAGAACAAGTTGAAGCAATCTTAAATGAGAAAGACAAAAAACCATATGACAAGAAACTTTTTAAACAAGGAATGAAACGTTTTTATGACGAACACGTTGGTAAGAAAAATCAACGAAAATACACACCAAAAACCAAACATTTTCCAAAAACTAACAAGGAAATCTATAACAAAATGTGGGGATTTTCGGAATTATTCGGAAATGGAACTTTAGCGGATTACGATGTTACAAATTTACTCTATAGAATTGATGTTCCGACATTAATCTTATCTGGAAAATATGATGAGTCGACACCAGAGATGAACCGTGTTATGAAAGAAAAAATACCTCACGCGAAGTGGGTACTTTTAGAGAATTCACATCATGGTGGCTATAACGAAGAACCAGATGTGGTATTAGAGTCAATTTCAAAATTTATAAAATAAATTTCTTAAGAACAACTTTTTCAGCATCAGAAATGAATGCTGCATCAATTGTATTTAAAGCGAACTCTTGCAGTTCGTTTTCTTTAAATCCGAGTTTATTAAGTGTTCGATATTCTTTCCAAAGTTCCGTATTTGAAACAGTCATATTATCAGTATTAATTGTGAATTTGACACCAGCTTCTTTTAATTGTTTAAATGGTAAATCTGAGTAGGATTTTATAGCTTTTGTATCGAGGTTTGACTTTGGGCAAATTTCCAAGCAAATCCCGTGTTTTTCTAGCAATTCCACAACATTTTTGTCTTCCACCGAATGGATTCCGTGTCCGATTCTTAGTGCCCCCATTTTTACCGCAGATTCAACAGATTTTGCTCCTGATGCTTCTCCTGAATGGATGGTGTATGGAAGTTGATATTTTTTAGCAAGTTCGAATTCTTTTTGGAAGAGTTCATTTGGGAATAATGCTTCTGCTCCAGCAAGATCAACGGCAACAACACCTTTTCCGTAGAATTCTTTCGCAACCTCTATAGTTTCCATATTTGCTTCATGAGTGTTGTCGCCACGCATACAACATAGAATAAGATTTGCACGAATGAATTTTTGTTCAGCAAAGACCGAGACTAAAGTTTCAACAACTTCTCTTTGTGTCAAACCTTGAGCGGTGGAGAGTTGTGGAGCCATTCTAACCTCACAATACTTTAGACCTTGCTTTGAAAGACGCTCCAATAAATCTAAAGAGCATTTTCTTAATCCATTTTTGGATTGGAGAACAAGATTTGGAAGGCTAAAACGTTCCAAATATTCATTAAGAGATTGGCAGTTTTTCGGCACTCTTAAATATTTGTTTAGTTTATGTGGGCAATAAGTTGGAAGTTTGATGCCTTCCTCTTTTGCCACCTCGATAATTACTTTTGAAGATAAGGATCCATCTAAGTGTAGATGAATGTCTGCAATAGCGTATTTTTTGTAGTCCATATGTTGATATTATACGAAGAAATTTCTTTTTAGTGGAAAAATAATAATTTTTCTATAAAATACTTATTGCTGACAAAGGAGGATGATTTATGAAAGAAATCAAAATTAGTGAATTAGAGAAAATCCAAAGTGAATATGAAAAAGATCATTCCTGTACAGTCGCTCGTCATGCATTAACCGGTGCAGATATTAACACCGTTGCTGCAAGCAAAGACGCAGTCCGTGATCTTGATTTTAACTTTGATATTAACATCAAATCAATGGATGTTGCGAACCAAAAAGCATCTGGAAGATGCTGGATTTTTGCTGGTTGCAACTGCATGAGAGAAAGAATTGGTCGTAAACTTGGACTTAGTTCTTTCAAATTGTCACAAAGCTACATTGCTTTCTATGACAAATTAGAAAAACTTAACTACACATTAGAAGCACTCATTGAAACAATCGATTGTGATTATGATGATCGTACTGTTCAATTCTTGGTTCAAAACGGAATTGGCGATGGTGGTCAATGGGACATGCTTGTTAACGTTGTAAAGAAATACGGAGTTTGTCCAAAGAACGCATATGTTGAAACATTTACTTCTAGTTCAACCCGTTCTTTAAATGCTTTATTAAATGCTGAAATTCGTCGTTTTGCTAGCGAATCACGTAAGGTGAAAGCTGAAAAAGGAATGAAAGCGGTTGAAGAGCTTAAAGATTCCTACATGAAGAGATTCTATAAAGCCCTCGTTTCCTGTTATGGCCTTCCACCAAAAACATTTGACCTTAAGTACACTGATGACAAAGGAAAATATCACGTTGTTCGTGGCTATACTCCAAAGTCATTCTTTGATGAATTTTTCGGAGATACAATTGATGATTTTGTGAGTTGCATTAATGCACCAACCAAATCAAAACCATTCAATAAATCATACACAGTTCAATACTTAGGCAACGTTTATGGTGGTAAAGTTGTCAAGCACCTCAACCTTCCAATGGAAAGACTTAAAGAAGTCATTCTTGCCCAACTTAGAGATGGATTCATCGTCTGGTTTGGTAGCGATGTCTCTTCCTATGGCGATCGTATGAGAGGCGTTTGGAACGACCAGGAATGGGATTATAAGTCTTTATTAGACTTAGATATTAAAATGGATAAAGGTGAATCCCTTGATTTCCGTGCAAGCGCAATGAATCACGCTATGTGTATTACAGGTGTTGCGTTCGATAAAGATGGCAAACCATCCAAGTGGAAAATTGAGAACTCCTGGGGAGATGATAGAGGCCGTAAAGGTTACTTTACAATGTCTGCCTCCTGGTTTGATCAATACACCTATCAAGCCGTTGTTAAACGTGAATATTTAACCAAGGAAGAACAAGAAGCCTATGATGCTGATCCAATAGTTTTAAAACCATGGGATCCAATGGGCTCACTTGCTGATTAATAAGGAGAAAAAAACATGTACAAACTAGTTTTAATTCGTCATGGTGAATCTGAATGGAACAAGCTCAACCTTTTTACAGGTTGGACTGATGTTGAACTTTCAGAAAAAGGTGTTGCCGAAGCACATCGTGCTGGTAAGACACTTAAAGAAGAAGGTTATGACTTTGATGTCGTTTATACTTCTTTATTAAAACGTGCTATTCATACAATGAATAACGTCTTATTTGAATTAGACCGTGAATGGTTACCAGTTTATAAGTCGTGGAGACTTAACGAACGTCACTATGGTGCTCTTCAAGGTTTAAACAAAGCTGAAACTGCTGAAAAGTATGGTGAAGAACAAGTTAAGATTTGGAGACGTAGTTATGACTGCCCACCTCCAGCACTTGATCCAAAGGATCCACGCAACCCAGCTCTTCAAGCTCAATTTAGAGATGTTCCAGCCAAAGATCTTCCATTACACGAATCTTTGGAAATGACTGTTGCTCGTGCTGTCCCATATTTTGAAGAAGTTATTAAACCAGCAATGGAAAGTGGCAAACGCTGCTTAATCGTTGCTCACGGTAACTCTTTACGTGCTTTAGTGAAATACTTCGATCATATGGCTGACAGTGAAATCGTCGGAGTTAACATTCCAACTGGCGTTCCACTAGTCTATGAATTCGATGAAAAGATGAATGCAGTGAAGCATTATTACTTAATGGATGAAGCTGCACTCAAAGCCGAAATGGAAGCTGTCGCAAACCAAGGAAAAGCAAAGAAATAATTAGTTTTTGCTGGTAATTTTGATGAAAAAAGAGACTTATGATCGTCTAATGAAATTCCGCGAAGACCGTGATTGGTCACAATTTCATACAGGTGAAAATTTAGCTAAATCTATTTGTATCGAAGCAAGCGAACTTCTTGAAGTGTTCCAATGGACAAAAGAGGAAAAATCATTGGACAAGGTTAAAGAAGAACTTGCAGATGTCATTATGTATTGCACATTAATGGCGGATCATTATCATCTCGACATTGATGAAATAGTGAATACAAAATTAGATGCAAATGAGAAAAAATATCCAGCTGACTTAGTCCGAGGTTCATCGAAGAAATACACTGAATATCGAAATAAAAAATAGATATTAAAATTAATTTGAAGAAGACTCATCTTTCGATTTGAAGATGAGTTTTTTTCTACTTAAATAGTTCCAAACAAGAACAACTAATGTTTTAAATCCAAAGAATAGGACTGCCCATCCAAAAGCTTTAAATGAGAACTCTTTACCTTTGGTAATAAAGTCAAGCCAACTCTCGAACGATGAATGAAGTGCAGCATCATCCAAAGCTCTGAAGCCAATCATAATTGCAATGCCAATTCCTAATCCAATAACTGAAAGAGCAATGAACAAAAGAATGTTTTTGGCTGATTTAGGATTAACGTTTTCATCAACATTTTTATAGACCCAAATAACGGAGAGAATGTAGTTTGCAACAAGTGAAACCGCAAAACCAGCGGCGGTGTAGATAACTTCTTTCCATACTTCAATTGAATCTGGTAAAAATGAGGCAACCAAATATGAAACAAGAAAATCGATGATAGTTGCGATACCACCAGTAACGATAAAGCGGAGAATTTCTCCACCTAATCCTTTTTCTTTTAAGTTTAATAATTTGGCCATGTGAGTATTGTATATCAATTTTAGAAATATCGTAATTAATTCATTTGTTAGTGTGTTTCAAAATAAAAAAATTCCTAGCAAAAATCCAATATTTTTTACAAAACTACATCATTTTTCTTTTTGTTTTACATTAGTTTTAAGTTAGAAAAAGATAGTTTACTATCTATGAATAACTGGTATAATAATGCCCTATGGAAAACAAGATTCTTTTTTATCTCACAAGTTCCAAAGCATTTGCGACCAAGGTTTCCGAAGAAACTGGGATCCCATTAGGCGAAGTTGAAATTAGGTACTTTTCTGATGGAGAACTAATGGTTCGTTGCTTAAGCGAGGTGAAAGGTAAAAATGTCTTTGTCATTCAATCTACAGGAAAACCATCAGCTCAAACTCTTTTTGAACTCGAGCTTTTTGTTGATGCTGTAAAGAGTGCCGGAGCGAATAAAGTTTATGCTTGTTTACCATATTACGGTTATTCCCGACAAGATCGCATCTCCTATGATGGAGAACCAATCTCTTCTCGAGTTGTTGCAAAAGTCTTAGAGGCTGTGGGCGTCGACGGTGTATTTACAATCGACCTCCATACTGAAGAAGTTGAAAAGTACTTCGACATTGAAATAGTTAATCTAAAACCTTTTGAGATTTATGCTGACTACTTTAAGAACAAGGTTGACGCTAAAGAACTTGTTGTAATAACCCCAGACCACGGCTCGGATGATAGAGCAATCGCTTTTGGAAAGTACTTCCCAGGTTGTTCTGTTGGCTTCTTCACAAAGCATCGCCCAAGCCCAAATCGATCTGAAGTGCTTTCGTTCACTGGTGATGTTGAAGGTAAAACATGTATCGTAGTTGACGACATTATTGATACTTGCGGAACCATTAACAACGCCATTGAAGTGTTGACGAACAAGAAAGCAAAAGAGATTTTTGTTATCGGAACTCATGCCGTCTTTTCTAGTGATGCTAGAGTAAGAGGCGCCAGAGAAGTTGTGGTCTCCGATACCATTGAAAACAAAGTAGAAGGAGTGAGAATTATTTCGGTAACAAACTTGCTTTCTGACGCTATTAAAAAGTGTTAGATTTGCATAGATATTACCGACAATTCTCGGATATTTATGAAAAATCAAATTGTTCGTAGACTAACTGCAAATGCGATTGTTGCTGCCCTTTATTTCGTATTAACCTGGGCATCAACTCCGATTGCATTCTTAGGAGTTCAAGTTCGTATTAGTGAATTCTTGTTACTCCTATGTTTCTTTAACAAGGACTACATTGCCGGAGTTACCATTGGTACGCTTCTAGCAAACTTAATGTCCCCAATGCTTCCATGGGATTTAATCTTCGGAACATTAGCGACACTAATTGCTGCTGTTGGCATTGCGTTCTTCCCGCGTTACTTATTACCTGCTGCGTTTATTCCAGCTGTCGTCAATGGATTTATTGTTGCAGCAGAGCTCCACATCATTCTTGAAGATCCGTTTTGGATTAATGTTGGATTTGTCGCCGCTGGAGAAGTCATTGCTGTTGTTGGCTTAGGCTACTCATTGATGATGATCTTAAGACGAATTCCACGATTCTTGGAGTTAATTGGAGCAAATCAAAATTTGGATTTTAAGTGGTAAATGAAAAACTTCTGGCTAGAGATTAAACATGTTTGTAAACAGACCGGTGCTAGATACGGTATTTTACACACGCCTCATGGTGATGTTGAAGTACCAATGTTTATGCCGGTTGGAACTTTAGCCACAGTTAAAACACTTTCCCCAGAAGAAGTTAAGGAGATGGGTGCTGGAGTTATTTTGTCTAACACCTATCACCTCCATCTTCGACCGGGAGAAGACATTGTTGCTAAAGCAGGCGGACTTCATAAGTTTATGAATTATGATGGTCCAATTCTCACGGATAGTGGTGGTTTCCAAGTCTTCTCCTTAAAAGATAACCGTAAAATCTCTGAAGAAGGTGTTGCGTTTAAGTCTCATCTGAATGGAGACAAAATGTTTTTTACCCCAGAATCCGTTATCGAAATTGAAGAAAAACTTGGCGCAGACATAATTATGTCTTTTGATGAATGCATTCCTTATCCATGTGATGAGAAATATGCTAAAAAATCTGTTGAAAGAACGTTAAGATGGGCAAAACGCGGCCAAGATGCACACAAAAGAGAAGACCAAGCTTTATTTGGTATTGTTCAAGGAGGAGAATTCCAAGACCTTCGTGAACACTGCGCTAAAGAATTAGCAAAGATGGATTTCCCAGGTTACTCCATTGGAGGAACCTCTATTGGTGAACCAAAAGATGTCTTCTCTAAAATGGTTGAATACTCGGTGAAGTATTTACCGGAAGACAAACCACGATATTTGATGGGTGTTGGTTCGATTGATTACCTTCTTGAAGGTATAGAAAAAGGAGTCGACATGTTCGACTGTGTTTTACCAACACGAATTGCTCGTCATGGAGCGTTAATGACCTCCCATGGACGAGTTAATATTCGTGGTGCTCAATATAAAGAAGATTTCACACCTCTTGATCCAGAGTGTGATTGTTATACATGCAAAAACTACACAAAAGCCTATTTAAGACATTTGTATGTTGCTGATGAAGCTTTTGGTAAACGTCTTTTATCAATTCATAACGTTCGCTTCTTAATTCATTTAATGGAAGAAGCTCGTAAAGCAATTCAAGAAGACCGCTTCGGTGACTTCAAAGAAGAAATGATTCGTAAATATGGAGATAAGCGAGGTTTCTAATGGATATTTCATTATTTGATTTTGAATTACCTGAAGAACTAATTGCGCAAAGTCCAGCAGCAAAACGTGATGAATCACGACTTTTAGTTGTTGATAAGGAACAAAAAACATACGAAGATAAAGTCTTTCATGACATTATTGATTATCTTCGTCCAGGTGATGTTTTAGTTCGTAATAATACTAAAGTATTACCTGCTCGTTTATTTGGCGTAAAAGAAGGAACTGGAGCACATGTTGAAGTCCTTCTTTTAAAGCAAATAGAAGGTGATACATGGGAATGTTTAACCGGAAATGCTAAGGCTATTAAAGTTGGCTCAGTTATTTCTTTTAAAGATGGATTGTTAAAAGCTGAATGCGTTGGTCGAAAAGACGAAGGCATTCGCTTAATGAAGTTTATTTATAAGGGCATTTTCCTTGAGATTTTAAACGAAGTTGGAAACATGCCTTTACCACCATATATTAAAAAACAATGTGCTGATAATTCACGTTATCAAACAGTATATGCAAAGGTTTTAGGAAGTGCCGCAGCTCCAACTGCAGGATTCCATTTTACCCAAGAATTGCTGGATAAAATACGTGAAAAAGGCATAGAAATTCTTGATATTACATTACATATTGGATTAGGCACATTTAAACCTGTTAAAGAACAAAAAGTTGAAGACCACGTCATGCACACTGAACACTATGAGATGAGTGCGGAAGTGGCCGAAAAACTTAACCAAGCCAAGAAGGAAGGTCGCCGAATTATTGCCGTTGGAACAACAGCGACACGAACTTTGGAAGCAGTTATGCAAAAACATGGAAAATTTGTTGAAACAAGTGATGATACAGCTATTTTTATTAAACCTGGTTATGAGTTTAAAGCAATCGATTGTTTGATCACTAATTTTCATCTTCCAAAATCCACTTTAATCATGTTAGTTTCTGCTTTAATCGGACGAGAATTTTGCTTAGAAGTTTACCGTCATGCTGTTGAAGAAAGATATCGTTTCTTTAGCTTTGGGGACTCAATGTTTATCCATGGAAAATAAAATTAATTATTACAAAAAATCCCAGCAAATCTTGGATGAAATTAAAAAAACTCAAGCAAAACCAAGACTTTTATTACACGCTTGTTGTGGACCTTGTTCGACTTTTCCACTGAAGTTTTTGTGTCCGCATTTTGATGTCACGATTTTCTTCAATAACTCGAACATTTACCCTGAAGATGAATACGTTAGAAGACGTGATGAATTGAAGAAATTTTTGGGTTATTTTGAACGCGACTTTGGTTACCATGTCGATGTTATTGAAGTGCCTTATGACAACGAGAATTACATGAAGGATCTTGAACCATATAAAGATCAACCTGAAGGACAAGCAAGATGCTTTATTTGTTATGAAAAAAGAATGGATCAAGCTTTTGCTTATGCTGATTCGCATGGATTCGATTATTTCACAACCGTGATGACTATTTCTCGTCAGAAGAATTCTCAGAAATTAAACGAGATCGGTTTAAAGATTTCTCAAAAATATAAAAATACAAAGTATTTTTTCTCTGACTTTAAGAAGAATAAAGGTATTGATGAAGCTCGAGAAATGAGGATCCATTATGACCTCTATCAACAGCTTTATTGTGGGTGCAAATACACCTATGAAAAGTGTCTCATAAAATACAAAAAATAGCAAAAATTTGTATTAATTTTTAGCTAGTTTTGCCCAATTTCGAGGGCATTTTTTATTTACTTTATATTCAAAATTATTAAATTTCGCTTGCGTAATATTACATATAGGCGTATTCTTATACACGTTATCGTTTGCGTTGACATGCGAGGTTGCTGACACACCGACAGGCGTTGTCATGAAACGGGTGTCAGGTAATTCGTAGAGAGCAAAACGATGCTAGCCTGAAAAAAGAAATGAAGGAGGAAAATTCATGGCAAAAGTAAAATCGATTCGGGTTCGTTTGCAAGCCTATGATCACAAGATCCTTGATATTGGTGTCGAAAAGATCATCGCTGCTGCAAAGAAGACCGGGGCTGGTGTTGTGGGCCCTGTTCCTCTCCCAACCGAAAAGCAAGTCTATACGATCTTGCGTGCTGTCCATAAGTACAAAGATGCTCGTGAACAGTTTGAAATCAGAACACATAAGAGATTGATCGATATCACCAATCCAACTAAGGAAACAATTGATACCTTAAGAAAACTTGATTTACCAAGTGGAGTCGATATCGATATCAAGTTATAAGGAGGTAAGGCGAAATGAAAGAAATCATTGGTCGTAAGATGGGCATGACTGAAGTCTTCGCAAAAGACGGCAAGATGTATGCAGTCACCGTTATCGAAGTCTTACCAAACGTTGTAACTCAAGTCAAAACTGTCGAAAAAGATGGTTATGCCGCTATCCAAGTCGGTATCGAAGACAAGAAAGAATCCAAAGTTAATTCCGCTGAAAGAGGACACTTCAAGAAAGCTGGAGTTCCAGCCAAGAAAGTCCTTCGCGAATTAAAAGGCGATGAAATGGCCGCTTATAAAGTTGGCGATGAAATCAAAGCCGACATCTTCCAAGCCGGAGATATCGTTGACGTGATCGGCGTCTCTAAAGGTCGTGGTTATGCTGGTACAGTGAAACGCTGGGGCCACAAGATTGGACCAAAGGGACACGGATCTGGATATCACAGAGGACAAGGTTCCTTCGCTAACAACGGACGTAATAATGCACGTGTTATCCCAGGAAAATTAATGTCTGGTCATCATGGTAATCTCTCCAGCACAATCCTCAACCAATTAGTTGTCGAAACAAATGCTGAAAAGAATTACATCTTGGTCAGAGGTTCTGTCCCAGGTGCTAAGAAGAGCTTAGTTGTGGTTCGCTCCGCAATCAAAGTTCAATTAGGACAAGAAGAAAAAGTTCGCGAATTAGTGGACTATGAAGCTGCTGAAAGAGCTGCTGAAGCTGCCCGTAAGGCGGAAGAAGAAGCTCGTAAAGCTGCCGAAGAAGCCGCTCGCTTAGCTGCTGAAGAAGCCAAGAAGGCTGAAGAAGAAGCTAAAAAAGCCGCTGAAGAAGCTGCCAAACAAGCAGCCGCCCAAGAAGCTCCAGTTGCTGAAGAAGCCCCAAAGGCTGAAGAACCAGCTGCTGAAGAGAAAGGAGAATAATCATGGCTGAAAAGAAAATTTCTCTCCCTGTTTATTCCCAAGCAGGCGAAAAGGTCTCAACTGTTTCTGTTAGCGCAGAACACTTCGGTGTCGAAGAACACACTCAAGCTGTGAAAGACGCCATCGTTGTCTACCAAGCTAACATGAGACAAGATACCGCTAAAACTAAAAAACGTGATGAAGTTAGCGGTGGTGGTAAAAAACCATGGAGACAAAAAGGTACTGGTCGTGCCCGTGCCGGTAGCTCCCGTTCCCCAATCTGGGTTGGCGGTGGTACCGTCTTCGGTCCAACTGGTGTCCAAAATCACACCATTAAACAAAACCGTAAGGAACACAAACTCGCATTACGCAGCATGTATTCCGCAAAGGTGAAAGATCTTGTCATTGTTGACGAAATCAAACTCGCCGACAAGAAGACCAAAAACGTCGTCAAGATGTTCAAAGATCTTAAAGTCTCAGGAAAGATTCTTGTTGTTGTCGCTGATGACAAAAACGAAAACCTTATCTGGGGCGCCGGTAACATTAAAGACTGTGTCGTTACACCAGCCTGGAATGTTAGTGTCTATGACTTAGCTTATTTTGATAAGATCGTCATGGATAAGGCAACCTTAAAGGTTGTTGAAGAAGTATTAGCATAAGGAGGAACATGAAAATGGCGAAAAAAGTCGAAGAACAAAAGTTCGGTCGTCCAACTGTTCATGAATTAGATTTAATCATTGAACCAGTCATCACCGAAAAAACAATGTCCCTTATGCAAGAACAAAACAAAGTGACATTAAAGGTTAGCCCAAAGGCCAACCGTGCTGAAGTGAAGAAAGCCTTCGAAAAGGTCTTCAACGTCAAAGCACTCGATGTCAACATTGTCAATGTTCCAAGTAAGAAAACCACACGTGGTGGACGTTACCAAGGTTCCATCAGTGGTTATAAGAAAGCGGTCGTGACTATCGCAGAAGGCGAAGCACTTGACCTCTTCAAAGAGTAATCTGAAATAGGATTTACACATTATAGGAGAAACAAAATGTCAATTAGAACATTCAGACCAACGTCTGCTTCTCGAAGAAACATGACGAATCTGACTTATGAAGAAATCACCAAAAGTACTCCTGAAAAAAGTTTAACTGTTAAATTAAGTAAAACTGGCGGTCGTAATAACCAAGGCGTCATTACAACCCGTCACATCGGTGGTGGTCATAAGCGTAGATATCGTGTCATTGACTTCAAGAGAAACAAAGATGGAATCGTCGGCGTTGTCAAAGCGGTGGAATATGATCCAAACCGTAACGCCAACATCTTACTCGTCGTTTACACCGATGGTGAAAAGCGATACATCCTCGCTCCACAAAACTTACATGTGGGCGACAAGGTCATCTCTGGCGAAAACGTTGATATTAAAGTCGGTAACTGCTTACCACTTGCCAACATCCCAGAAGGTACCTTCATTCATAACATTGAACTTTCCCCAAAGAAAGGCGGACAAATGTGCCGTGCCGCTGGTACAAGTGCTCAAGTGCTTGGTGCCGAAGGCAAATACGTCATCTTACGTCTCGCCTCTGGTGAAGTCAGAAAAGTCTTAAATACCTGCCGTGCGACAATCGGAGTTGTCGGAAACGAAGACTACATCCTTGTTAACAAAGGTAAAGCAGGTAAGACCCGCTGGTTAGGAACCAGACCAACTGTCCGTGGTTCCGTCATGAACCCGAACGATCACCCACACGGTGGTGGTGAAGGTAAATGTCCAGTCGGACGTGATGCACCTCGCACCCCATGGGGCAAACGTGCTCTCGGCGTCAAAACACGTCGTAACAAACAAGCTTCTACGAAACTCATCGTTCGTCGTAGAAACGATAAATAATGAAAGGAGAATTCAAGAATGTCACGTTCCATTAAAAAAGGCCCATTCTGTGATGCCTATCTTCTTAAGAAGGTTGACGCACTTAATGTCGCTAACAAAAAAGAAGTCATTAAGACTTGGTCCCGTCGTTCCACAATTTTCCCATCATTTGTCGAACACACATTCGCTGTCTATAACGGACGCGAACACATTACTGTCTATGTCACTGAAGATATGGTTGGCCACAAGTTAGGCGAATTCGCTCCAACAAGAACCTTCAAAGGACACCACGGTAACAATGCAGAAGATAAGGCTGCAGCAGCAAAATAAGGAGGTAAGTAAAGATGGCTGAAGAAAAGAAAACAGCAGTAAAGAAAGCCCCAGCTGCAAAGAAGGCTCCTGCGAAAAAAGCTCCTGCGAAGAAAGAAGCACCAGTTGCTGAAGTTAAAGCAGAAGAAACAGTGAAGGCTACTGAAGCTCCAAAAGCTGCTAAGAAAGCTAAAAAGGCTGAAAAGAAAGCTCCAGAAGCTCCAAAGAAACCAGTTGTCACTGAAGCCCGCGCCGTCGCTAAAGACGTTCGCGTCACTCCAAGAAAAGCAAGACTCGTCATTGATCTTGTCCGTGGCAAAGGCGTTAACGAAGCGTTAGGTATCTTAGCTAACGTCAATCGTGCTGCTTCACCACTTGTTAGTAAGGTTATTCGTAGCGCCGCTGCGAACGCCATTAACAACTTCTCAATGAGTGAAGAAAATCTCTATGTTGCTGAAATCTATGCAACAGACGGTATCAAAATGAAACGTTTCCTTCCAAGAGCGAAGGGTAGCGCTTCAGGCTTAGTTAAAAGAACATCCCACATTACAGTTGTGGTGAAAGAAAGATAAGGAGGAATTGAGCAAAAATGGGTCAAAAAGTTAGTCCTGTAGGTATGCGTGTTGGAATTAACCGTGACTGGCACTCCCGCTGGTTCGCATCCAACCAAGAATACGCAAAGTTCCTTCATGAAGATATTCGCGTCCGCGCATATCTTGAAAAAGAATTAAAAGAAGCTCTTCTCTCCCACGTGGAGATCGAAAGACATAAAACCGACAAGGGTCACGATGTTACTGTTCAAGTCTTCGTTGCTCGTCCAGGTGTGGTCATTGGCCAAGAAGGCGCCAACATTAACCGCATTAAGAAAGAAGTCGGTAAATTACTTAAAGGTTCCAATGTTCGTTTAGACGTCGTTGATGTCAAGAATCCAGATTTAGATGCAGCTTTAGTTGCTCAATGGATTGCCACCGAACTTGAAAACCGTGCATCATTCCGTACCGCCCAAAAGAAAGCCATTCAACGCGTTCGTAAAGCTGGTGCAAAAGGATGCAAAACTATGGTTAGCGGCCGTTTAGGCGGTGCTGATATCGCTCGTAGCGAAGGTTATAAGGAAGGTATTGTTCCACTAACCACACTTCGTAGTGACATCGACTTCGCGATTAAAGAAGCCGTTACTCCATATGGCCGTTTAGGCGTTAAAGTCTGGATTTGTAAACCAGCCGAAGGCGAAAGAAAAGAACATGAACAACATGAAGCTCGTCGCCCACATGGAGAACGTCCAGAACACCGTGCTGTGAAAGGAGATAAATAATTATGTTACAACCAAAACGTGTTAAATATCGTCGTCCTCACGGCATTAAATACGAAGGCCTTTCTAAAGGTGGTAATGAAATCTCCTTTGGAGAATATGGTCTTCAAGCGGTGACCGGCGCATGGATCACTGATCGTCAAATCGAAAGTGCTCGTATCGTCTTAAGCCGTTACTGCAAGAAAGAAGGAAAAGTTTACATCCGTATCTTCCCACATCTTGCTAAAACCAAAAAACCAGCCGAAGTTCGTATGGGTTCCGGTAAAGGTTCACCAGAAAACTGGGTTGCAGTTGTCAAAAAGAACCGCGTCATGTTTGAAATGGGTGGTCTTCCAAAGGAAGTCGCCATGGAAGCTCTCCGCTTAGCTGCTTATAAGCTTCCAAACAAGTGCCGCGTCATTTGTAAGGAGGGTAAGTAATCATGAAAGTTGCTGAATTTCGTGAAATGAGTAACGAAGAACTTAACGAAAAGATCTACTTACTCAAAGAAGAATTATTCAATCTTCGTCGTAAGAAAGCTGTTGGACAGCTCGAACACGGTGAAGAAATCCACAGAGTTCGTAAAGATATCGCTCGTGCCTACATGGTTCAACGCGAAAGAGAACTCGGCATTAAATAAGGAGGATTAGACTGATGGAAAGAAATCGTAGAACAACTCTTCAAGGCGTTGTCGTTTCTAACAAGATGGACAAAACAATTGTCGTCGAAGTCGAAACTCACAAAAGACATGCCAAATACCAAAAACGTGTGAAATATTCTAATAAGTATTACGCGCACGATGAAAAGAATGTCGCTAAAGTTGGTGATACAGTCACCATTATGGCTTCCCGTCCATTAAGCGCTCTCAAACGTTTCCGTTTAGTGAGTGTGGATAAGAAAGCCGCTGTCGACATTAAAGTCCTCGAAGCTGAAAAAGAACTTGAAATCCAAGCTGAAGAAGCCGTGAAGGTCGAAGAACCAAAAGTTGAAGAAGCCCCAAAAGCTGAACCAGCTAAGGAAGAAGCTCCAGTCGTCGAAGAAAAGAAACCAGCTGAGAAAAAGGCTCCAGCTAAAAAAGCTGCTACTGCCAAAAAGCCAGCTGCCAAGAAAGCTCCAGCCAAAAAGGCTGAAGAAAAAGCAGAATAACGGAGGTAATTAGTCATGATTCAAACAGAAACAAACTTAGTTGTGGCCGATAACTCCGGTGCTCGTAGCGTTCGTGTCTTCCGTCTTAAAGGCGGTAGCACCCGCAAATCTTGTAGCATTGGTGACATTGTCACCTGTGCTGTCAAAGAAGCCATTCCAAATGGCCGTGTGAAAAAGAGTGACATTGTTAAAGGTGTCATCGTCCGTACAAAACACGCCATCAACCGTCCAGATGGTAGCCAAATCGCCTTTGACGATAACGCTGTTGTCTTAATTGACGCTGAAGGCGCTCCAATCGGAACACGTGTCTTTGGACCAGTGGCCCGTGAACTTCGTGACCAAGGTGAAGGATTTATGAAGATCGTTTCCCTTGCCACTGAGGTTCTCTAATAGGAGGATTGATGATTATGAAAATCGTAAAAGGTGATAAAGTCGTCGTCATTGCCGGAAAAGACAAAGGAAAAGAAGGTATTGTTCAAGCCGTCTATCCAAAGAAAAACAAAGTTGTCGTTGAAGGCGTGAATGTTCACAAACGTCATAAAAAACCAACTCAACAATCCCCAGAAGGTAGCGTTGTCGAAATGTACGTCCCAATCGACGCAAGTAATGTCGCCATCGTTGACCCAAAAACAAAGAAAGCTTCCCGCGTTGGATACTCTGTTGATAAGGATGGAAAGAAAATCCGTATCAGCAAAGCCAGCGGAAGCAAACTCAACTAGGAGGCAAACAAATGGCAGAAACAAAGAAACCTGCAGCTAAGTCTGCAGCAGTCAAGAAAGCTGCTGCTCCTAAGAAAGCTGCTCCAGCCAAAGCTGCAGCCCCAAAAGCTGCTGCCGCTAAAGAAGCTCCTGCTAAAGCAGAAGCTGCTCCAAAGGCTGCCCCAGCAAAGAAAGTTTCCAAAGGAAACAAGAAACGCACTGTCTCAACCCGTTTACTTGATAAATATGAATCAGAAATGAAGAAAGCTTTAATGGAAGAATTCAAATATTCCTCCATCATGCAAGTTCCTCATTTAGAGAAAATTGTCATTAACGTCGGTGTTGGCGATGCCTTAACTGATAACAAGGCCCTAGATAGCGTCGTGAATGAAATTGCGCAAATTACTGGTCAACATCCAGTCATCACCAAAGCTAAAAAATCCATCGCGAGCTTCAAACTCCGTGAAGGACAAGGCATTGGTTGCAAAGTCACTCTTCGTGGAGTTCGCATGTACGAATTCTTCGATCGTCTTGTGACTATCGCGCTCCCACGTGTCCGTGACTTCCGTGGAGTCTCTAAAAACTCCTTCGATGGTCATGGTAACTATACTCTCGGAATTAAGGAACAACTTATTTTCCCAGAAATCGACTACGATAAGGTCAACAAAATCCGTGGTATGGATATCGTCATTGTCACAACTGCTCAGTCAGACAATGAAGCCTATAGCTTACTTAAGCTCTTAGGAATGCCATTCCACAAATAAGGAAGGAGGAAAGAAACAATGGCAAAAACCAGTATGAAGGTCAAATGTGCAAGACCTAAAAAATTCAAAGTTCGTGAATATACTCGTTGTGAACGTTGCGGACGTCCTCACTCCGTATATTCAAAATTCAAACTCTGTCGTGTCTGTTTACGTGAACTCGCCTATAAAGGTGAAATCCCAGGCATGAAGAAAGCTAGTTGGTAAGAAAAGGAGGAAGAAATACTATGATGACAGATCCAATTGCCGATATGCTCACTCGTATTCGTAATGCTAACGCCTTACGCTATGCCTCCGTGAAGATGCCATCGAGCAAAATGAAAGTGGAAATCGCCAAGATTCTTCTTGAAGAAGGATTTATCTCTGATTACCACGTGGAAGGTGAAACCAAGAAAGAACTCACCATCTCCCTTAAGTACGGTCTTAATGGTCAACGCGTTATTTCCGGATTAAAGAAGATTAGTAAACCTGGTCTTCGTGTCAATGCGAAGTCCGATAAGCTTCCAAGAGTCTTAAATGGCTTAGGAATCGCAATTATCTCTACCAGTAAAGGAGTGGTAAGCGATAAAACTGCTCGCGCCTTAGGCGTCGGCGGTGAAGTTCTCGCTTACGTGTGGTAATTATGTCCCGTATCGGTTTAAAAGCGATCAAACTCCCAGCTGGAGTTAGCGTTGAACAAGCTAATGG
>OCVV012875697.1_pt1 | contig 32146 bp, 25 predicted proteins | sample 1539721 | NCBI WGS metagenome assembly OCVV01 (sample SAMN02144230, study PRJEB22623) | gut metagenome | biome: sheep rumen | host: Ovis aries | place: New Zealand | reverse complement strand
GCGCAGATTACCAAGCGCGGCCGTGAATATGAGCAGTCTATCCGTATCGATTACCTGCAGGGTCTGAATGACCGTTATGACGAGTGGATTGCTTCGTACAAGGGCCCACTGCTTGTCATCGATGGCGATAATTGCAAATATGGCGAAAATCCCGAGGATTTCCGTAAGGTATGTGACGAGATTGACCAAAGGTTGTATGGTTTGTTCTGAATAAGACTTATGGCAAACATGAAATCTTTGGCCAAGGACACAGCTATTTATGGCTTGTCCTCGATTGTTGGCAGGTTTCTGAATTACTTGCTGGTGCCGCTGTACACGCATGTTATAAGTGCTGAGAGCGGTGGATATGGCATCGTCACAAACCTGTATGCCTATGTTGCCCTGCTGCTCGTAATACTGACCTTCGGCATGGAAACTACGTTTTTCCGCTTTGCCAACAGGGAGGACGAGGATGCGCATACGGTATTCTCGACAACGATGGCGATGGTAGGATTTCTTTCTGCGCTGTTTCTTGGATGTATTTTCGGACTGATTAATCCTATCAGCAATGTTCTTGGCTATACCGGGCACAAGGAGTACATTATGATGATGGCGATTGTGGTTGCCCTTGATGCAATACAGGCGATTCCGTTCTGTTACCTGAGATTTCAGAAAAAGGCTGTTAAGTTTGCTTCGCTGAAACTGTTGTTCATACTGATGAATATCGGTCTGAACCTGTTGTACTTTGTCGTCCTGGGCAAGACGGATGTATTTTATGTGTTTGCCCTGAACCTGATATGTACCGGGGTGATTACATTCTTCTTTATACCCGAGTTGATACATATACGGTGGAAATTCGACCTGGCATTGCTTAGGCGCATGTTCTCGTACTCGTGGCCTATTCTGGTACTGGGTATTGCCGGCATATTGAATCAGGCGGCGGACAAGATGATTTTCCCTCTGGTTTATCCCGACTATCTCAAGGGTGTACAGGAACTGGGCATATATGGCGCCTGCGTGAAGGTAGCGATGATAATGGCGATGATTACGCAGGCTTTCCGCTACGCCTACGAGCCGTTTGTGTTTGCCGAGAGCCGTGACAAGGATAAAAATACGACCTACGCCTTGGGCATGAAGTATTTCCTGATTTTTACGCTACTGGCATTCCTGTGTGTCGTAGCTTACCTGCCATTGCTGAAATACATGGTGGGAAGCAGTTATTGGGAAGGGCTGAAGGTTATTCCCATAGTAATGGCGGCAGAGATTATGATGGGCGTATATTTCAACCTGTCGTTTTGGTACAAATTGATTGACAAGACAATATATGGTGCCGTATTCTCGCTGGCAGGATGCGCAGTGCTGATAACAATAAACCTGATTTTCATCCCCAAGTACAGCTATATGGCATGTGCATGGGGTGGTTTTGCCGGTTATGCTACGGCAATGATTCTGTGTTATCTGGTCGGACAGCGCAAGAATCCCATCAACTACCCAATGAAGAGCATCATGGTATATGTTGCTATCACCGTCCTGTTCTATGCTATAATGGAATTCCTGCCCCTGTCGTGGCCTGCTACTGCACGGATGGGAATCAACACTATACTGATATTTGCATTTATCGGACATATCGTTTATCACGACATGCCCTTGTCCAAACTGCCTGTAATAGGCAAATATTTTAAAAGATAACCTATGAAAAAAATATCACTTGCATTTATGGCAGTTGCCATAAGTATGAACATGTATGCCGAAGATATGCCAGTGGGGTATTACGACAATATCGACGGTAAAAAGGACAAAACACTGAAATCTGCAATACGCGCAGCTATCAGGTCGCATACTGCAATCCCATACGGTAGCGGTAAAGGTAATACATGGGAGGTATTCTACTACAGCGACCGTGACCCTGTAACAGGCGAATGCATGGATATGTATTGTGATGACTGGAGTGTCATTTCCTCTCCTGGCCAGGTGGCAAGCGGCTGCAATATTGAACACAGTTTTGCCAAAAGCTGGTGGGGCGGCAGCAAAAATGATGCGTACAAAGACTGCTACCATCTGAATCCCTCAAACTCAACAGCCAACAGTGCACGCAGCAACTATCCCTTGGGGGTGCCTACGCAGGATCTAAAATATGCTGGTTCGCTGAAGGTCGGTAAGGCTACTTATAACGAGCAGACTTTCTATGTGTTTGAACCCAAGGACGAATACAAGGGGGATTTTGCACGTGCATATTTCTACATGGCTACATGCTACGGTGATGAACTGACATGGGCAAAAGGAAACAAGGGTATTGGCTCGTATTATGCCATGCGTCCGTCAAATGATGCCAACGAGTATCTGGAATTCATGGATTGGGAAATTGATATCCTGTTGAAATGGCATCGTCAGGATCCTGTTTCCGAGAAAGAGCTGAACCGTATGGATGCCGTAAGCGACTTCCAGCATAACCGCAATCCTTATATCGACTATCCTGAATTGGTCGAGTACATCTGGGGTAATAAAAAGGGCCAGACACTGGATCTTGCCTCCCTGTCGCGCACTACGGGCATTGATGATGTCTTTGTAGGCGCTAAGCCCGAGGTTAGCAAGTTGTTAGTGAATGGCCGCCTTGTCATCCGCAAGGATGGTATTCTCTACGACCTGAGCGGCCGTAGAGAATAAACAAATCAGTTCATCAGGAATACATCGCTGCCGGACTCTCCCATTGGATTGTAACGGACGTCTGCCTGTGTCGGTCCGCCGCCGGCATTGCTGCCGCCGGACGACATTGGCTGAGAACCTGTCAGGATGTGACCTTCTGCTTCCATGGCAATTGTTTGTGCCATTGGCTGTACGAATGTCTTTTTCATATCGGTTGTTTTCGTAGTGTTTACTTGATAATCAGTTTCTTGTTCTGGATAACGATTCCCTTGGCATTGGCGTTAACCTTGCGGCCCGAGAGGTCGTACATCTGGCCTTCGGTCAGGTTGCCGTTGCCGTCAATCGTGAGGACGCTGGTTGCATCTCCGTCAATAACCGAGATGACCATGCTGCGGGTGTTGTTGGGGGTTGTTGTCTGGAACCAGCCGCGATATGGTTTGACCTCGGTTTCATCTTCGGCAATCCAGAACTTGTTCTGAGCGACAAAGTACTTGTCCATGCCCTGAATCGTAGTACCTGTCAATGTGCCATTCATAATCCAGTTCGAAGGTACTGTTTCGGCTGTTGTCAAATACTGCCCTGCGGGTTTCAGCACAACGTTCTCGGCATTGATTTCTACGTCGCTGCCAGAAGTCAGTTTCCTGAATACTGCCGGCTGACCGGCAGCAACCTTGGTAACGGGTCGGAATGAGAGTTCGTCTGCCGTAGCACCCATCAATTCATAATACTGGACATCGTCATTGCTCTTAACCTCGTATGGCAGACAGATAGTTCCCCAATCTGTTGTCATCGAACGGGTATAGGTTACAGATTGTGCGACATACTCGGTTGTAACTGCATAAGCCGCATCGTCATCAAGGTTTGAAGCAGGAACGGCGGCAGTCATGTCGCCCAGATTGCAGTCGCTTGGCTGGCCGCCCAGATTGTCAATGCAGAAATATGCGGAAGTTGACATACCGTAATTATTGTGCTTGGTCGAAGACAATTCGAACTGCAGGCCGTCAATTTCACCAAGTGAACTGAGGTCAACCCATTGCCAGTTCTTGGCAAATTTCCAATTCCCCTCTGTACGGTAGTCTGCCAGATAGAAATCGATTGTGCCTGTAACTGTCTCACCGTCAAGACCCTTGATTGTGAGCAGGAACCAGTCATCCTGATGGAATGGGAGGCCATATTTCTTTACTCCTCCTATTGTTTCCACGCTCATTCCGTCGCCATTGATGAATGCAGATACATTGGTTGCCGTATTGGTAATGGCAACACCACTGAGAGTCGTCTTCGTGAAATTTATCTTCTCGAATGCACTCATGATGTTGATTGTGGCATAATTGCTGCCCTGTGCAGCTCCAACTGCAGATGGCAAATAAGCATCACTGGTGTCCGAAACTTTTGCACCTGCCTTATAGCTTACCGCCTGAATTGCCGAATAGCCATAGCCCAGTCCATACATGCTCCAGTCCATTACATTTGTATTGAAACGTGCAGCACCACTGAGCCACTTGTTATCACCTGGCACAAACGTCCCTGGGCGATAGATGCTGTTTTCTGCTATTTCCAAGTCCTCGAATGTGGCAGGCGAAAAGACTGCTGGCAGATCAGGTCCAACCTGTTCCTCCTTACATGTAACCGTTACATCAAAATCTTCGGTTATGTCATCGTAAAAACTGAAAAACAGATAGCCTGCGTCAAAATAATAGTAACCGACTTCGTCCATATAGTCTGTGGACAAAACGGAATTTCCATGACGGACAGATACTTCGGCACCGGCAAAAGTAAAACCTTTCTGCAGGGCGAAGTTCAATTCAACATAACCATCATCATTGGTGTACTCTGTCGGGTTGCCTTCAACAGACGTGCATCCTGTAAGATGAAGATTGATGTGTCCCTGCGCCTGAATGCCTATTGCAGCCACAAGAGCAAACATTAGAGTAAGAATTCTCTTCATAAGCTAATAATTTAAGTTAATAATTTTATTGATTACCTCACTACTAGTTTACCGCTTCTGATAAGCACGCCTTTGGCATTCATGCTTGTCTTGCGACCTGTCAGGTCGTAGTATATACCGGTTTCCGGGGCTGATGACGCCTCGATATCAACCACAGCTGTAGGTACTGCTGACGGGTGCAGGTCCTCGGCACCCGCAAATTCGGTACTGGTTTCGCCCAGCAGACCGTTAATCTGGTTCATGGCACAATATACGCGCACAAAATCAATCTGACTGAGCTTAACTGGCTGGCGTTCATGGTCAACTGCCCAATCCAGGTTAAAGCAACATGCCTCGTTCTTTCTGCTGTCAATAAGATTAGGCTTGTTGTCAACATAGCCATAGCGAAGAAACTTCATGACAAACTGGCCGGTTTCACTGTCCTTGTACATATTCTTAGGCAGCAACGTGCCAGTAAAAGTCAGGGAACCTGCACTTGTCAGCCATGCGGGGAAATATTCCTGGTCATGATATGCATTGCGTACCATAACACCCTTACCTCCCTGATTGTCAGTCCATGCGATAGGTTTCTTCTCGCCTGCGTATTTGTAGGTAATCCCGTAGTTGTACACCACCTTGCCGACACTGTCTATGTCGGCACTGCCGCTAAGCTCGTACCATTCATCATCGGGAAGACCGTTTCCGTTGGTATCCTGACTGACCATGACAATTCCAGGCTCCGAACTGCCTGCATCTGTCAAGCCGGTACCTGCAAATGCATTACCCATAATATACAGGTCATACTCGCCTGCAACGTTAACTACTGGGTGATCAAAGCCAAAAGTTACATAGCCACCAAAGCCACCAAGGCAAATCATACCCTCATCGGCAAGCAGTTCGGTACACTTTGTTGCCATAGTCCCTGCATCGTCACCATCTTCCCACTCGGGCATGGTGTTGATAAACTGTCCTGGGGCAGGCACATATTCATAAACCTTGTTCAGGTAGGGTGAATTAAGACTCTGCGCACTGGCTTCCGTTATCACAACGAACGCCAGCACCGCAAGAGTCAGCAGATAGTAATTTAGTTTTCTCATTAGACTACATAGCATTATAGCACGCATATAGCGTGCGGTTATATCATATCAGCATTGATTTCGTCCCCCGTAATCCCGCAGGGTTCTACTACGCTGGCATTGGCAGGTCTTCTGACTCGTTCCGAAAGTAATACGCCTTCCCGTTACACAGTGGCATCTGTATTACCTTACAAAGGACTTACAGCATCGGGCAATGTTGCAGAATCTCACTGCATTCCCATCTTAGCACTCGACTGTTTACGCAGTCTTGTGAACCAAATGCAGCGCAAATTTACAGATTTTTGGTAAAAGAAAGAAGAATTTACTCCGAATTTTAAAAATATCACAAAAAATCATCACCATCCCCTGGCCGGATAATCAATTTTCCAAGTGGAAAAGTTAGAACGCAGTTTTCAGATTATAGGCAACAGAACCTTTTGTCCGTCTTCGCATATTTGGCGGAATATGCCGTTTTCTATGATATAGGATTCACCTCGTATTTCCTCGTACCCGAATTTGCTGAATAGATAGGTACCGTCAGGAAAAACATAGAAACGTCGTCCCATGCTGTCTTCTGCGGCAATCTCCTCATATACCAGAAGGTCATCAACCTTGCCTCCCTTCCACATATAATAATGTGGCAAAATCTGCACACTGGTGAGTCCCAGACCGGGAAAGAATCGTTGGTATGTAGGACTGATTGCCTCTCCTTGGTATTCGGGTAAGGAATAGACGATGTCTGCACAGTTCATACTGCCTGCACTGATTGTCAACAGCGTTCCCTGGAAGGCACGCAGTTCCTCGCGCAAATATATCTGACTGAAGAACTGGTGTTGTGTAGGTACGTGGCCTCCGCACAGGATAATAAAGTCCGATTCTCTTACCAGAACTGAAACCTGATGCTGATTGCGCCTGTCCAATATTTTCCATGAAGCGAACGACATTCCTGCGCGCTCCATCGTACCTCGCAATCCCACACTGGCCATATCGTTGCCGCAGGTGTCACTGGGATCTGATGCGACCATCAAGGCACAGGCTCCGACAGGGACCTGTCGCAGCAACTCTTCGCGCAATCCGTTTTTTTCGAAAATTGCGCCATCGGTATCGTTGCAAGGACTGCTTGTCAAGAACAGCGTAAACATAACTGGATGCAAAAGTATGAAAAATATATGTCAATATGATATATTGCTGACATTTTTACATATTTTTCAAATATTAATCTTATATTTGTCAAGCGCAAACTTAACATTTTGACTATGAATTTTATTTTCGTTTCGCCGCATTTCCCCGAGAACTACTGGAATTTCTGTGCGGCTCTTAAGGAGAATGGTGTAAATGTGCTTGGCATAGGGGATGCACCATATAATGAGGTTGACGAAAGACTTCGCAATGCGCTGACAGAGTATTATCGGGTTTCGGACATGGAGGATTACGACCAGATGTATCGGGCTGTGGCATTTTTTGCATCTAAGTACGGACGCATCAACTGGTTGGAAAGTAATAACGAATATTGGCTGGAACAGGATGCTCGCCTGCGCACTGATTTCAACATAACTACAGGCATAAAAACTGACCGCATCGACAGCATCAAAGAGAAATCCGAGATGAAGAAATACTATGCGGCAGGCGGTATCCGTACAGCACGCCAGATAAAGGCCAGCGAAGGACTGGAAGCCGTTCTCCATTTTGCCGACGAGGCAGGTTATCCGATATTCGCCAAGCCTGATATCGGTGTAGGTGCTGGTGGTGCCCACAAGATTGAAGACGAGATGGCCCTGCACGTATTCTTCCGCGAAACACCTCATATCGAATGCTATGTTATCGAGGAATTCGTAACGGGCAATATCTGTACATACGATGCAGTGATTGACTCGAAGGGGAATCCCCTGTTCGAAAGTATGTGTGTATGCCCGCCTTCCATTGCAGACATTGTTAACTACAATCTGGACAGCACGTACTATGTACAACGTGATATTAACGAGAACCTGCGTTTCTGGGGGCGCCGTACCGTAAAAGCTTTCGGTGTACAAAGCCGTTTCGTACATCTGGAATTCTTCCAGCTGGACCGTGCACACAAGGGACTGGGCAACGAAGGAGACTTTGTAGCCTTGGAAGTCAACATGCGTCCTGGCGGCGGATATACTCCGGACATGATTAACTACGGACACAGTGTTAACGTGTACAAGATATGGGCTGACATGATTGCCTTTGACAAGCGCATGGACAAGGCCGAACCTGACGATTACTACTGTGTATATTCGGGCCGTCGGGCCAATTGCCAATATGTGATGAGCCACGATGAAATCATGGATAAATACAGCTACGCAATGTGTATGGCTCCGCATGTGGACAAGGCCTTGGCACCAGCTATGGGTGATCAGGCATATATAGCCCGCTTCCGCACCGAGGAAGAACGTGACGAATTCCTGTACGACACATGTAACAGGGCATAATTTAATAACGAATCCTGAATTATGAATTACCATAAACACTACAGTCAGTCGCTGGGACGTGACATGGAATACAAAACTTACGGAACGGAAGGACATCCAATACTGGTTTTCCCCAGTCAGAACGGACGATTCTTTGACTATGAGAATTTCGGGATGATAAACATCCTTGACCCATGGATTGAATCAGGTAAGGCTCGTGTAATATGCTGTGACGGCATAGACGGCGAAACCTGGAGCGACACTGCCGGCAATCCCCGTTACCGTATTGAGCAGCACGAACGCTGGTACAACTACATTATAGACGAACTGCTACCTGCCGTGCGCATTCGTCCCGATGAGACCTTCATTACCACAGGCTGCAGCATGGGAGCATTCCATGCTGCCAACTTTTTTTTCCGTCGTCCAGACATTTTTGACACAGTCATTGCCCTGAGCGGATTGTACAGTGCATCGTATGGTTTCCCTGACTATAGTGATGACCTGACATATGCAAATTCTCCACTGGACTTCCTACGGCAGATGCCAAAAGACCACCCCTGGATTGACCTGTACAACAAATGTCATATCTTTATCTGCGTCGGACAGGGAAGATGGGAAGACGAACTGCTCGATAGCACACGCCAGCTGGATGCCATATTGCACGAAAAGGGGATTCATGCAATGGTTGACTACTGGGGATATGATGTCGATCATGACTGGCCGTGGTGGCGCAAGCAACTACCCTACTTCCTGGGCAAGGTCCTGCCGCTAAACCACTAACCCTTATCCACTAACCACTCTATCGCCAGTCCCGACAACATCATACCGAAGATAGATGTAATGTGAACAAGACTTCCGTTGCCATCACCCTTCACCAGGTTAGGCAGCGGAGGTTCCTTGCTATATACACATTGGAATTTGTGTGCAGGAAACTGCTTGCTGCGCTTGAAACGGTTACGCAACGCTCTGGCAAGGGCATCTCCTTCCACTTTCCAAAACTCCGCAACCTGTATCTTGGTAGGATCTTTTTTCAGCGCAGCACCCATACTTGACAACAGTAGCGTATCGGGATACAGCTTACTGGCACGTAATATCAGATCTGCTTTGTCCGGCAAGGAATCGATACAGTCAATTATCACATCGTATTCTTCCAGATGGAACTGGTCTGCGGTATCCTGTGTGTAACGGGTTGACAATGCCGTAATCTGTGCATCGGGATTAATCTCCATCAGGCGCTGTTTCATAGCATCAACCTTGATCTGTCCTACAGTACTGGTTGTTGCCATCAACTGTCTGTTGCAGTTGGTTACACATATTGTATCACTGTCTACTATTGTCAGGTGAGTCAAACCGGTACGGACCAGACTTTCCGCACACCAGCTCCCAACACCGCCTATACCGAAAATTATCACACGCTTCCGGTTCAGCTTCTGCATCGCCTCGTTTCCCAAAATGGTACATGATCGTGTATGAATTGCCGGTACTGAATAGCTTTTCATCGGGTGTTTTGCTGTTTTTTTGTGTCCTTAGGTGATGTAAAGGTACAAAATACTAACGGCAGATGCTGTAAAATTTCTATTTTTTATTACCTTTGTGCGCGGAAATGGAATACAAGGTATTGTATCTTGAGGATTTAGGGGTACGTATTGAACTCTCGTGCTTTGTACCTGCCGGCAAGGTTGGTGAGTGGCATGCAATGTACAGTGTGGAACCTCGTGACGAGTTGTTTGCGGGACAGATTGAACGTCTGCAGCATGCAGAGGCATTGCTGATGAAGAGCGATGAGTTGGCAGGTGCCAATCCTGTATTCAAGCGTTATTTCCTGAGTGATGCCACAAACCAGAAGCCTTGTATTAATGACAATGGCAAATGTACCGTTTCGTATATCCAACAACCGCCGCTGGACGGTAGCAAGGTTGCATTATGGGTCTATATGCAATGCGGAACGGATGTGCTGGCTAATGCGGACAACCTTGGCTCGACAGTAGTGAGCCACAACGGCTACCGCCAGATATGGACGATGGGCATGATAAGCCATACGGGGTCAAGCTACCAGCAGACACAGGACCTGCTGGACGTGTACGAAAGGACATTGGAGACGCATGGGGCAAATATTGCGGACAACTGCATTCGCACATGGTTCTTTGTTCGTGATGTCGATACACAGTATAAGGGTCTGGTTGTGGCGCGCCGCGAAAACTTTGAAGCGAACGGGCTTACACAGGACACACATTACATTTCCTCTACCGGTATAGGTGGGAATCCTTCTAATCCCAGGGCACTAATTCAGTTCAGCTCGTATGCGATGACAGGATTCAGCCATGGACAGCAACAGTATCTGTACGCTCTAAGCCACCTGAACAGGACAATCGAGTATGGCGTGACATTTGAACGAGGCACATTGTTCCGTTTCGGCGACCGTGATCATGCCTATATTTCTGGAACTGCCTCGATTGACAACATGGGTCAGGTCATGCATGTAGGGAATATAGTCCTGCAGACCCGGCGCATGTGGGAGAATGTCGGGGAGTTGTTGAAAGAAGGCGGTATGGGATTTGACGATGTAATGCAGATAATCGTTTACCTGCGCGATATCGCAGACTATAGGACAGTAAAACACATGTTTGCAGAACGTTTCCCCAATATTCCGTGCATATTTACGCTGGCTCCTGTGTGTCGTCCCACATGGCTTATTGAAATGGAATGCGTTGCAGTAAAAAAGTCGCAGCACCCAGAGTACCGCGACTTTTAGCATTGTTGTTACTTCCTTGGTTTTCTGTCCAAGTTGACAAGTTTATACTGGCGGGAGCCTAAGCCTATCTTTTCGGCCCATTCTATCGTGTGTGTTCCATTCTGCTTCCTTATACGGTCCAGCAATGGTTTGGTATTATTGTGTGCATCGTTATGCAGATTGGCAACGATGTCATATGTTGCCTGATCCAGGGCTACGGGGTCGAGGCTGGCGACAATTCCGTAATCAGCAATAAGGGGCGCCTTTGGATTGCCGTTGCAGTCGCAGTCGATGCTCATTTTGTTCATTACGCTTATATACAGGATGTTCTTTCCTCCATTGAAATACTCGTGTACACCTTGTGCCGTTGCAGCCATTGCTTCGAGGAACCCATCCTGATCACCAGTATGCTTCCAGCACTCTACCACATCTTCCGTAACACCTGCCGAATGGATATAGGCTTTGCCTGCAGAGGAAGCTACGCCTATGGAAGCATTCTTCAGCACGCCCCCAAAACCTCCCATCTGGTGACCTTTGAAATGTGCCAGGTTAATCATGAAATCGTAATTGCGCATGTGGCTTCCAACAATGTCGTATTTCAAGCGCGAAGTATCCTTCAGCGGAATGTGAATCGTATCTTCGCCATCCATGATATCTACTTTGCCTACCCGCAGGAAACCGCGTTCCTCGATGGCCTTCCAGTGCTTCTCTGTAGTACATCGGCTGCCGCCATACGCTGTATTGCATTCTACTATCGTACCGTTAACCTCATCTAACAATGGCTTGATGAATTCCGGTCGCAGGTAACCAGTCTTCTCAGATTCTCCTGTACTGATCTTGACTGCCACGCGTCCGATTGCCTTGCGACCAAGAGCCTTGTAAATCCTGACAAGAGACTCGGGGGTTATCTCACGTGTTACATAAACCTTGCTTTGTGCAAGCGCGCTTGATGCCGTCAACAGCCCCAATACTAAAAATGACAATGTCTTTTTCATAATATAATCTATTTCGTTTTTGTTAGAATTTTACCTTTATTCCAGCCATGAATGTTGCACGCGGCATCGGATAGCCATAATTTATCTCGTATCGTTGGGCAAGCAGGTTTTCGCCACGCGCCCACAATGTCATAAATCGTGCTGCCTGGTAACTGACAGCAATATTCAGAAGGGCGAAATCCTCCCTGACCACATCTTCTGCGACTTGTGTACATAATCCTGTCAACATGGTGAGCGAGGCTGATGCCTGCCAACGACCGTATTTCATATCCGCGCCCACATGACCTTTGTAAATCGGCGCTCCAACAGTTACATTGCGCTGATGCAAATAGCTGTGGTTTGTATTCATGCTCCAATGCCTGGATATGTGCCAGACAAAATCTGCTTCGATGCCTTTGTTCAGAAACGTGCCGCTGTTTATATTTTTCCCATTTACGGTCTGTATCATATTCTTTCCATCTGATATGAACATGTTGACTCCATATTCTACCTTGCCGTTACACGGTGTATGGCGCCATGCAATTTCGTAGTTCAGCATACTCTCGGCATGCAGTGTTTCGCTGTTGGCTGTACCATACATAAACATCTCTCGCATCGTTGGATTACGGAATCCCTTGCTGAAAGTTACTCTCAGCTGACCTGTAGGAATAATCTTGTATATGATACCTGCCTGCGGTATGGCCTCAAGTCCGGCGCGTGTGTGGTAATCAAGCCTGATACCGGCATCTATAATGAGGCGTTTTCCTGCCTGCTGGCGTATATCGACATAGGTAGCTATCTCGTCTTCGTTGCTCAGGGTACTTTGCTTCAAACGCCTGGGAGTTGTTACCGTCTTGCCCGTTATCCTGTCAGAATACCACGCATGGCCATGAATGTGCTTGTAGTCCAATCCAACGGTCAACGACATTGGATTTTTAAGAAAAAAATTAAGATTCTCGTATGCCGAGAAACCCGCTACTGCATCATACGAGTTAAACAGATCTGTCTGCGGAGTGCCGCCTGCTACATAGCCATCGTTAATCTTATGGTACCCGAAATTGTCGTACACGCTAAAGGCTCCACGGTGACGTCCATATCTATTATGCAACACGACATTTGCCTGACACCTTGTAATGATTTGGTCATTTTCCAGCATTGGTTTGCTGACGCTACCTGGGTTGGAAGCGTCAAAATGGGTTACGTCCATGTCGCCTGTCAATGTCCAATGGCTTGAAATATCCCAACCCAACTTGACAAGCCCCCCATACTGCTGGAAACCCATGTTGGGTCTGTGGTTATCGCTACGTCCGTATTGTGCTAATATTGTGCTGTAGAATTTCCTATATCGCAGTTGGTTTGCAGCTTCGGCTTGAAAGGTGCCGTAACTGCCACCGCCAACCTGAATGCTTGTATTACTGTTGACGCATCTGCCCAGACTGTCTGCCGCAGGTACCTGTCGCGTTATTATATTTACTACGCCTCCCATAGCATTCGAACCATACAGGAGAGAAGCCGGACCGCGTATGACCTCGACACGGTCAGCAATCAATGTCTGATAGCTGTCTGCGATAGAATGGCCAAAAATGCCATTATACTGAGGGTGTCCGTCTATCAATACCAGTACTTGCGCATTACTTGATGACAGACCACGAATCAATATGCCTCCGGCTGCTCCTGTGCTTACACCGTAACCCATCATTCCGCGTGAAGTAACCATGACACCGGGAACTTGTTCCATAAGTGATGGCAGAATTTCTGCACGATACATACGGCACAATTCTGTCCTATCCAAAACACTGACCGTAACGGGTAGCTGAGATTGTGAGACGCCTTCACGAACCCCTGTTACGACAACCTCGTTCATTGTCAAGGTATCCGTATTTTCTGCATTGGCAACATAGGTAGTTCCTATGCATAACAACAGGGGAATGGCGAGAAAATTAAAAATTTTCACAAATTATATATATGACCGTGCAAATTTATGCTATTGCAAGGGCAATGCACATTGTTTTGCCGTTAAAACATGTTAATCAATATAAACTCGGTAGAAAAACAAAGATTACTAATATAAAAGTCCGTAATTTTGTGCGGAATTAAGTATATAAAACACCCAAATATAGACAAATATGGCTCTGAACTACGTTTGGCTTGCATTGTTTCTAATCGGTATTATGGTTGGTGTTGCGCGCCTGTTATTCATGGGGGATACCGAGGCCCTGCCTGGAATGATGAACTCTACGTTTGAAATGTCCAAATATGCCTTTGACCTCACTCTCGGTCTGACTGGCACCCTGACACTATGGATGGGACTGCTGAAAATTGGCGAAGACAGTGGCCTCGTATATAAACTGGCAAAAATCCTGAGTCCTGTACTGACAAAACTGTTCCCCGATATTCCAAAGAATCATCCTGCATTGGGTGCTATTTTTATGAATATATCCGCTAACATGTTGGGGCTGGACAATGCGGCAACGCCATGCGGACTGAAGGCCATGCAGGAGCTGCAGAGCATCAATGACAAAAAGGATACCGCCAGCAATGCCATGATAATGTTCCTTGTGCTCAACACAAGCGGACTGACCATCATACCTGTAAGTATCATGGCATACCGCTCACAGGCAATGCTTACCGAATTTGGCAGTGCCAGTGCCATGGCTGCAGCAGGAGCTACACCTACGGATGTCTTTATTCCGCTTCTTCTTACCACAATGTGCAGCACACTGACTGGACTTATTGTTGTATCCCTATATCAAAAGATAAACCTGTTTCGTCGTGCCTTCCTGGTTATGTTTGCGGTAATTGCCGCACTTGTGGTATCATTGTTCTGGACTATACATGGGATGAAAACAAGCGAGGAGGTACAGAACTTTTGCAACTTGCTGACAAGCATGATTCTTTTAGGTACGATTGCTATTTTCATGCTTTCCGGCATGCAAAAGAAATTGAACGTATTCTCGTCATTTATCGAAGGTGCCAAGGGCGGTTTCCAAACTGCAGTCACAATTATCCCTTATTGCGTGGCAATGCTTGTTGCAATTGGGGTATTCCGTGCCAGCGGTTCTTTGGAACTCGTACAGACGGGGTTACGCAATATTGTTGACTTATGCGGCGTAAACAGCGACTGGGTAGATGCCATGCCCGTTGCCCTGCTCAAGCCTCTGAATGGTGCAGGAGCCCGTGGTATGATGATTGAGACGTGGACTAGCCACGGCACATGTTCATTCGTCGGTCACCTGTCCAGTGTTATCCAGGGAAGCACCGATACAACATTCTACATCCTGGCAATCTACTTCGGCAGCGTAGGCATAACTAAGTTCCGCCATAGCGTTGCTTGCGGACTTCTTGCCGACCTTGCCGGTATCTGCGCAGCTGTTGGCTTTAGCTATTTCTTTTGGGGATAAGAAAATAATCCCAGTGACATATAAAAAAGTCACTGGGATTATTTTTATTCCTGGTCAGCTTGGACAGGTGATGCCTGTGACTCGGACTTTGCCCGACCAAGATATTCGGGAAGAGACATTCCTGCCTGGTCAAAAAGATCACTGAGTGGCGGAACACTCTTCATTAGACCTGCCAGAAAACTGGCGGTGCCTCCCTTGCCGTCTGCGCTACTGCCACCGTCCCATACGGTTACCTTGTCTATATTTATGCCCTTTATGGCCTCTACCTGTGTCTTAACAAGTTCCGGAAGCTTCTCAAGTAAGAGCAGTGTGTATGCCTTTGTCGCATCTCCACCAGCAGCCTGAATCATCTTGTCATAACCACTGGCCTGCTTGGTAAGAATTTCGTACAGGCCCTTAGCCTCGGCTTCCATCTTTGCATAGATTGCATCAGCTTCACCCTTGGCATTTACACGCTTCTTCTCTGCCTCTGCCTCTGCAGCTATGATAGTCTTCTTCTTCTCAGTTTCCTGACTGACAAGGACGTTAGCCGCCTGCGCTGCACGCTCGCGGTCTGCGCGTGCTGTCTCGGCCTTCTGCTCAGCAGCATATGCCTCCTCAAGAGCCTGAGCCTGTGCTACCTTTTCAGCAGCTACAGCCTTACGCTGTGCCTCAGCTTCACGCTCTCGACGATTAGCCTCGGAGTTGGCAATTTCAATCTTTGCCTCGTTCTCACCTTTGACAGCCTGAGCATTTGCCTCGGCTGTACGGATACGCGTTTCACGAACCGCCTCTGCCTTACCTATCTCACCGACTTTCTCCTGCTCAGCCACACGTACTTTGGCTTCATTGATAGCCTTAGCTGCGGCTTCCTGACCAAGAGCTTCGATATAACCACTCTCGTCCTTGATATCGGTAACGTTTACGTTAATCAGCTTCAGACCTATCTTCTTCAGTTCAACTTCAACATTTGCCGTTATGGCTTCCAGGAATTTGTCACGATCGCTATTAAGCTCCTCGATAGACATTGTAGCAATTACAAGACGCAATTGACCGAACAGAATATCACGAGCCATTTCCTGGATTTGCTGGGCATTTTGGCCCAAGAGACGTTCTGCTGCGGCAGCCATATACTCAGGATCTGTGCTTATACCGACAGTAAAACGACATGGTACGTCAACACGGATGTTCTGACGACTGAGGGCATTGGTCAGATTTGCATCAATGCCAATAGGAGTCAGGCTCATGTATGCATAATCCTGAATTACAGGCCAAACGAATGCACCGCCACCGTGCACGCAATTACTGCTGCGTTTTCCGCTGCCACTACCATAGATAACCAAAATCTTGTCTGCAGGACACTTGCGATAACGATTGGCAAGGAAGGCAATTATTGCCACTACCAACAGAGCAACGACAACTGCCATTGTTCCGAAATTTTCAAATATTTCCATACATATTATAATTTAATAAGTCATGCTTCTTCTACTATCAACACCCTGCCTACCACACTGGTAACACGGACTTTAGCTCCGGACTGGATAGAATTGGGACCAGCACTGCGTGCATCCAGTTCCTGTATGCTACCGTTAAAACTAACCTGAACCTTGCCCATGCCGTCTGCAGGAATACGCATATATACCTGACAAATCTTGCCAACAGCATCGTTTATGTCAAACGCACCGTTACTCTGCAACTTAAGCATCTGACGGAACAATGTCAGGAATATAGCAACAAAAAGACAACCTGTAAGTACGCTGACAATGCCCAACACTATCTGGTTTTCTATCGCACGATGGAAACTGATACCGCTCCACCCGAAGCCAAGCATGAAGTATATTACATTGCGAATACTGAGAAGGTGCATGGCACCACTGTGGTCAAGGGAATCACCCCCACCGTCCCCGTCAAAACTGACATCAACATCGCTGGCATCCCCCGAATCTCCGACACCGAGAAAGCTGAGAATCATCTGTATAATGAATACCACACTGGAGAAAATGGCAATAACCCAGTACATCTGCATAAGTGGCGTCTGAGCTTGAAAATAAACGTTGAAATCGTGTATCATATAGCATTCAATTTTGTCGAAGACAAAGATATATAAAATTATGTATAGGCGAAATTTTTTAACGAAAAAAAAGAAAAAGAACATATCGATAGTGAGAAAAATCCTATATCTTTGTGACCGCACAATCGCAATTATCCGTTGGAATATGAAGAAAAATCTGGTTATTGTGGAGAGTCCTGCCAAGGCAAAGACCATTGAGAAATTCCTTGGTAATGACTATGTAGTCCAATCCAGTTACGGACACATTCGAGATCTGAAAAAAAAGAATTTCAGTATAGATACAGAATCGTTCGAGCCTGAATATGAAATACCCTCGGACAAGCAAAAAGTAGTACAAACCCTGAAGAAAATGGCTTCCGAAGCCGAAACTGTATGGCTTGCTTCCGATGAAGACCGTGAGGGAGAAGCTATCAGTTGGCATTTGGCACAAGTTCTGGGGCTTGACGAGAGTCATACAAAACGTATAGTATTCCACGAAATTACCCCAAATGCCATTATGGAGGCCATCCGGAATCCACGACACATTGACCGTAATCTGGTCAATGCTCAACAAGCTCGCCGTGTCCTGGACCGTATTGTTGGCTTTAAGTTGAGCCCCGTATTGTGGCGCAAGGTAAAACCGGCACTGAGTGCTGGTCGCGTACAGAGCGTTGCAGTGAGATTGGTTGTAGAACGGGAGAGAGAAATTCTCAATTTCAAGGGAGAGGATTCGTACCGCGTTACTGCCAGTTTATTTACTACCGATAGCAAGGAGGTAAAAGCGGAACTGACGCACCGCTTTGCCACAAAGAAGGAAGCTGAGGATTTTCTGGAAACATGCAAAGGTGCTGATTTGCGGGTAAGCGAAATAATAAGTAAGCCTACCAAGCGTGTGCCTGCACCACCGTTCACAACGAGTACACTGCAACAGGAGGCTGCGCACAAGCTGGGGCTGAGTGTTGCCCAGACAATGATGATTGCACAACGCCTATACGAAAACGGTATGATTACGTACATGCGTACAGACAGCGTCAATCTGTCCACCCTATGCCTTGGAGCATGCAAAAAGCAAATCACGGAAAGCATGGGAATGGAGTATGTAAAAACGCGTAACTACCACACCTCCAGCAAAGGTGCACAGGAAGCTCATGAAGCTATCCGTCCAACGTATATGGACCGTATCAAGATTCAGGGGAGCAGTCAGGAACGCCGTCTTTACGAACTAATCTGGAAACGCACCATTGCCAGCCAAATGGCTGACGCAAATATGGAGCGCACAGTGATTACAATAGTTAATCAAAATAACAAAAACGACAAATACTCATTTACAGCAGCAGGCGAGGTTGTCAAGTTTGATGGTTTTTTGAAAGTATATCAAACTACCAACGACAATGAAAACAATGACGAAGGCAATGGTAATAACATTCTGCCGCCAGTCCAGAAAGGTCAGGAGTTGCAAGTAAAGGAAATTGTCGCTACACAGCGCTTTGCACAACATCCAATGCGCTACAGCGAAGCATCTTTGGTCAAAAAGCTGGAAGAATTAGGAATTGGACGTCCATCTACCTACGCAACAACCATAACGACAATTCAGGATCGTGAATATGTTGTAAAGGGGGATAAGCCCGGTGAAAGCGTTCCGTATTGCATATTGACCCTGAACGGAAGCGATATCCTGCACGAAGAGAAAACAATCACTTTGGGAGCTGAACGCAACAAATTGCTACCCACCGATACCGGTATCGTAGTCAATGATTTCCTTGAGGAAAATTTCCCGGAAATAATGGACTACAACTTCACGGCTGATATTGAGAAAGAGTTTGATAATATCGCAGAAGGCAAGACCGAGTGGACAAAGGTAATCCGCAGCTTCTATCAAGATTTTGAGCCAAAAGTGGAACAAAGTTTGAATACATATAACGAACATCGTGTAGGCGAACGCGTGCTGGGCAATGATCCTAAGACCGGGGAACCGGTAACCGTTAAAATAGGGCGTTTCGGTCCGGTTGTCCAAATAGGCAGTACCGAGAATGAGAAAAAACCGCGTTTTGCACAGCTCAAAGCAGAACAAAGCATGGAAACCATTACGCTGGAAGAAGCCTTGGAATTATTCCGCCTTCCGCGTGAGCTTGGAGAATTTGACGGAAGTATCGTAAAGATTGGTGCCGGCAAGTATGGTCCATATATCAATATTGACAAGATGTATATCAGCATCCCCAAGGAAATGGATCCCATGAAAATCTCGCTGGAAAAGGCCGTTCAAATGATTCTGCAGCAACGTCTGGAGAACGCAAAGAAACACCTGAAATCATTCCCCGAGGACAAGGATCTTGAAGTCTTGGACGGACGATACGGCCCATACATTGTATATAAGAAAACAAACTATAAGTTGCCAAAAGCCATGCATGAGCGTGCAGAAGACCTGTCATACGAAGAATGTATGGAAATAGTGAATAACGCACCTGCTCCGACACAAAAAAAGAAAAAAAACAAATACAGTTGAAAAGTATTATCCTACTCGGTTACATGGGTGCGGGCAAGACCACAATAGGCCATGCCTTGGCCAAGGAGTTGGGACGTCAGTTCTACGATCTGGATTGGTATATCGAAATGCGTTTCCGAAAAAAAGTGTCCGAGATATTTCAGGAACGCGGTGAAGAGGGCTTTCGCCAAATCGAACACAGTATGCTGCATGAGGTAGCAGAGTTCGAGAATGTTATAATCAGTTGTGGCGGCGGAACGCCATGTTTTTTTGACAACATGGATTATATGAACTCCCTGTGTACAACAATATATCTGAAAGCCAGTCCCGAGGTTCTGGCAGAACACCTGAAGATGGGCAAGACCGTGCGGCCGCTAATCCTGGACAAGTCCCCAGAGGAACTGACCGACTATATACGGGAAATGCTGACGATACGTGAACCTTTTTATGAAAAGGCTCAGTATATTTTCAATGTAAATCTATTGGAAACACGTGAGAAAGTAGGAGAAAGTGTCAGATTGCTGAGACAGGCAACAGGAATATAATTTTTAATCATCAATCTCAACTGTCAATTTTAGATGAAAAAATGGCGAATTGAAGACTCGGAAGAACTTTACAACATCAAAGGGTGGGGCGTTAACTTTTTTGGAATCAACGACAAAGGTCATGTTTATGTGGAACCCAAGAAAAATGGAGTCCAGATTGACTTGAAGGAAGTTGTGGATCACTTGGAAACCCGACATGTTTCAGCCCCCATGCTTTTGCGTTTTCCGGATATATTGGACAGTCGCATTCAAAAGACAGATGCCTGTTTCCGCAAAGCCGGCAAAGAGTACGACTATCAGGGAGAACATTTTATCATCTATCCTGTCAAGGTTAATCAGATGCGTCCTGTCGTAGAGGAAATCATCTCGCACGGCAAGCGTTATAATTTGGGGTTGGAGGCAGGTTCCAAGCCTGAGTTACATGCCGTTCTGGCAACAAACATGGACAGCGACAGCCTGATAATCTGTAATGGCCACAAGGATCAGAATTTTATCGAGATGGCACTGCTGGCCCAGAAAATGGGAAAGCGTATCTATTTGGTCGTTGAGAAACTCCCCGAATTGAAAATCATTGCTGAAACGGCCGCAAAGCTCGGTGTCAAACCAAATATGGGCGTACGCATAAAACTGGCTTCAAGTGGAAGTGGAAAATGGAGTGAAAGCGGCGGCGATGCAAGTAAGTTCGGTCTGAACAGCACCGAACTTCTGACTGCACTGCAGATTCTGGAAGAAATGGAGCTAAAGGATTGTCTTAGGTTTATTCATTTTCACATCGGAAGCCAAATCACAAAAATACGCCATATTAGCACCGCTTTGAAAGAGGCAGCACAGTTCTACGTTCAGTTGCATCAAATGGGATGTAACATCGAGTTTGTTGATTGTGGCGGTGGACTGGGTGTTGACTATGACGGCACTCGAAGCAGCAATAGCGAGAGTAGTGTAAACTATAGCATTCAGGAGTATGTGAATGACTGCGTGTACACTTTTGTCGAAGCCTCCAACAACAACAATATCCCCCATCCTAACATAATAACGGAAGGAGGACGAAGTCTGACTGCACATCATTCCGTATTGATACTTGATGTCATGGAAAGCGTTACCGCTCCACAGATGCCTGAGGATTTCCAGCCAGGAGAAGATGATCACAAACTGGTACATGACCTGACAGAAATATGGGACAAGCTGTCAAGTCGCTCGATGCTTGAGGACTGGCATGATGCCGAGGATATACGCGAAGAAGCTCTGGACCTATTCCGTCACGGCATTATCGATTTGAAGACCCGTGCCCAGATTGAATCACTTTACTGGGCAATTAGCCATGAGGTAGCAGAATTGGTTCATCACCAGAAACACGTGCCAGACGAACTGCGCAAACTGGACAAACAGATGGCTGACAAATATTTTTGTAACTTCAGCCTTTTTCAAAGTATGCCAGACTCGTGGGGTATTGACCAGCTATTTCCGATTATGCCAATCGCGCGCCTGGAAGAACAGCCCACGCGCAGTGCAACATTACAGGACATCACATGCGACAGTGACGGTAAAATCAGTGCCTATGTCAATGGCGGGCAGCAGACAAGTTATCTGCCATTGCATAAGTTCAAACAGGGAGAACATTACTATATAGGCGTATTCCTGGTTGGCGCATATCAGGAAATCCTGGGTAATATGCACAACCTGTTCGGTGATACAAATGCCGTTCACATCTCGCTGGACAGCGACGAGGAAAACGGTTATAGCATCGACAAGGTTATTGACGGAGAGACCGTAGCCGATGTCCTGGAATACGTACAATATGAGCCCAAGAAACTTGTCCGTCGTTTGGAAATTTGGGTAAGCCGTGCCATCAAGGATGGCAAGATAACCGAGGCCGAGGGCAAGGAGTTCATCAGTAATTACAGGGCAGGATTATACGGATATACATATCTGGAATAACAAAAGTGGATAAACTGAATGTCATAAAGGTGGGTGGAGCCGTAGTCGAGGACACAGCTTCGCTTGAACTGCTCCTTAATCAATTTGCTTTTCTTGACGGAAACAAAGTGTTGGTTCATGGTGGCGGCAGGCGCGCGACCAAGATTGCTGCGTCATTGGGATTAGAGAGCAAGATGGTCGGAGGTCGCCGCATCACTGATTCGGATATGCTAAGCGTGGTAACAATGGTATATGGAGGCTTAGTCAACAAAACGGTTGTTGCCAAATTACAATCTCTGGGAGTTAATGCAATTGGTCTTACCGGTGCTGACATGGATATTATCCGCAGCCATAAGCGTCCCGTCCAAAAAGTTAAGCTGAATGACGGACACGAAGAAATGGTAGATTTTGGTTATGTGGGCGATGTTGACAAGGCAGACGGCAAAGCACTAAAAGCGTTGTTGGCAAACAATATCATCCCAGTCATTGCACCTCTGACTCATGATGGTCAAGGTACGATTCTGAACACCAATGCCGACACGATGGCATCTACAGTAGCCAAGTCACTTGCACCTTTTTATGACGTGACATTAACCTTCTGTTTCGAAATGCCAGGAGTTATGCACAATCCCGAAGACGAAAATTCAGTTATTAAGCTTATCAATGCAAAAACATATTCAAAACTGAAAGCAGAAGGGGTCATATCCGGCGGAATGATTCCAAAGCTAGATAATGCATTTGATGCCTTGTCCAAGGGTATTTCACGAGTAGTAGTAACTCATTATAACGATATCGCTGCCAAAAACGGAACAACGATTGTTTAATGGATAATATCTTCAAAAATAACATTCTGCCTCTGAAGGACATGCTGTTCAGACTGGCGTTGAGAATAACACTGAACCGTCAGGAAGCCGAGGATGTTGTACAGGATACGCTTTTGAAAATGTGGGCCAGACGTGAAGAATGGGGTAATATAAATTCACTGGAGGCCATGGCCATTACAATCTGTCGTAATCAGGCTTTGGACTATACGAAAAAAGCCGGACGCAGCAATATGTCTATTGACGAGGATAGAGACTGCCACGTAGCTGCAAATGATCCGTCTGTACAACTGGAACAAAAGGAAGGGTTAAGCATGGTCCGTACGGTAATTGACGGACTTCCCGAGGTACAACGTTCGATTATGGTGCTGCGAGAAGTTGAGGGACAAAGTTTTGCAAAAATAGCAGACGAATTGGGGATGAATGAATCGCAGGTAAGGGTATATCTGCATCGCGCAAGACAAAAAATCAAAAAAAAATTATCAACACTGTAACATTTTACAAACTTGTTCGTCTAACCTTTTAGAACGGAGAAGAAACAATTATGGACTACAAGTACATTGAACAACTGCTGGAGCACTATTGGGAATGTAAGACTACAATCCAGGAAGAGCAGATTCTGTATGCATTCTTCTCGCAGGAAAACATTCCTGAATCATTGGCACAATACCGCGATGTATTTGTCGCTAACGGTAAATTGGCAGGTGAACATTTGGACGAGGAATTCGACAAGAGGATATTGTCTCTGACTGTCGAAACAGAAAAGAAAGTGGAGGCAAAGCGAATTACCCTGTACCACAGAATGCGCCCGTTGTACCGTGCTGCTGCCATGGTAGCCATAGTATTGACAATAGGAATGGCATCCCAGCACAGTTTTGTGAATGATTCCACAAACTCTCCCACTTTTTGGGCAGAACAGAATGTCGAGGATCCTGACTCCGAATTTACACAATTGCCAAACAGTATGGAGAACACCTCGGCAAAGGCTTCGGAAATCGGACAAGACTCACTAAGCCACCATCCTGTAAAATGAATACATTTATGCTTTTTTAATACCTAAAACAATCTGAGTCGAGGAAAGGGTAGCCGTGAGGTTACCCTTTCTTGCTGTTTATAGAAAAAAATTTAAGTAAAGCAATGCCATATTTGGGGCATAATTTGTAGCATTGACGGATTATTTATATATTTGTCATGCACAATTACGAAAAACTTAACCAGAAATAAAAATGAAAAAAATCCTGACCGTTTTTTTTGCAGCAACTTTTATCTGTGGAATACTGTCTGCAGATAACCTGAAAGGTTTCCATTACGGAAAAGAAAAAAAACCCACTGGCAAGGAATGGGAAAGCCCCGAAAACCTATCACTGAACAAGGAGCAGCCAAGTGCATGGATGTTCCATTTCGACAGCGAGTCCAACGCAAAACAAGTATTACCGGAAAACAGTCCTTTCTGGCAGAGTTTGGATGGCAAATGGAAGTTCCATTGGGTTAAAAGCCCCGAGGAACGTCCTGCTGATTTTTATAAAACAAGCTATAACGTATCCAACTGGGACGACATCACCGTTCCGGGGTGTTGGAATGTACAAGGTTTGCAAAAGGACGGCACAATGAAATGGGGTTCTCCCATATACGTAAACCAACCGGTTATTTTCGAACACTACGTTGCAGTTGACGATTGGAAGGGCGGCGTTATGCGTGAGCCTAAAAACCATAACCGCTACACATACAAATATCGCAATGAAGTTGGTTCGTACCGTCGCAATTTCACGGTTCCTGCCCAGTGGAAAGGCCGCAGGGTATTTATCAATTTCGATGGTGTGGACAGTTTCTTCTATCTATGGATTAATGGCATATATGTCGGCTATAGCAAGAACAGTCGTAATACCGCACAATTTGACATAACACCATATCTAAACAAAAAGGGTGATAACATCGTTGCTGTTGAGGTTTATCGCAACAGTGACGGCAGTTTCCTTGAGGCCCAGGATATGTTTCGTCTGCCAGGCATCTTCCGTAGCACATACCTGACCAGTGTTCCGACTGTAAGTATCCGTGATTTGGCTGTGCGCACAGAAAGTTTCCAAAACGGCAAAGCCGTAATGACTGTTGACGCCGAACTGACAGGTGCAAAAAAGCCAGAAAACTACAAAATGGAATACAAGATATTCCCCGTAAAATTATATAGTGATGAAACCGATAAGGCTGTGGTTACAAAAGCCGGTGCAAAACTGAACGACAAACTGGAAATAAACAATGCACATGGTTGGAATGCCGAAGAACCCTGGCGCTATCTGCTTGTAGCAAGTCTGAAGAACAAGTCTGGCAAAACCATAGATATGACAAGCGTATTTTTTGGCGTCTGCAAGGTCGAGATCAAGGAAACCACGGCAAAGGATGACGAATTTGGTCTGGCAGGACGCTATTTCTATGTCAATGGCAAGCCTGTGAAACTAAAGGGAGTCAACCGTCATGAGAACAACCCGTCAACAGGTCACGCCATTACACGCGAGCAGATGCTGAAGGAAGTTTTCTTGATGAAGCAAGCCAATATTAACCATATACGCATGTCCCATTACAGCAACGACCCATATATGTACTATCTGTGCGACAAGTATGGCATTTACCTTGAGGATGAGAGCAATATTGAATCACACGAGTACTATTATGGAGCAGCCTCGCTAAGCCATGTTCCTGAGTTTGAGAACGCCCACGTTGCCCGAAACATGGAAATGGTCCGTGCCCATATCAATGCCCCATCCATCGTAATATGGTCATTGGGTAATGAGGCAGGTCCTGGCAAGAACTTTGTAAAGGCATACGAGGCAATAAAGGCTTTCGACAAAACACGTCCAATCCAATACGAGCGTAATAACAACATTGTAGATATGGGTTCAAACCAGTACCCATCCGTTGAATGGGTCCGTTATGCTGTGAAAGGCACGGACAAAGGTATCAAGTACCCGTTCCATATTTCGGAATATGCCCATTCCATGGGTAACAGCATGGGTAACCTGGTAGATTACTGGGCAGCCATTGAAAGTACCAATTTCTTCTGCGGCGCAGCTATATGGGACTGGTGCGACCAAGCCATTGACACATACAAGACAGATGGGACAAAGTTCTTGGGTTACGGCGGCGACCACAAAGAGTGGCCAAACGATGGCATGTTCTGCATGAATGGCATCATGCTGCCTGACCTGAGTCCAAAACCACAGTATTACGAAGTGAAGAAGGTCTATCAGAATGTTGGCGTAAAAGCCATCGATATCAACAAGGGACTGATTGAGGTATTCAACAAGAACTACTTTACAACCCTTGGGGACTATACGATGGTCTGGACACTGGTCGAAGACGGCAAGAAAGTACAAAGCGGACAGTTTGCAGCAATACTGGATACCCAAGGCCCACGCGAGAGGAGAACATATACGCTTCCTGTTGATAAGTGGAATCTGAGACCGGAATGTGAATATTACGTTAACATTGCATTCCAGCTTGACAAGGATATGCCATGGGCCAAGAAAGGCTATGAGCAGATGAACGAGCAACTACCTGTAAAGAAGTCAGACGTTCCGACTTCAGCTGCCGCACAGGCTGCTATAGTGAAAGATAACATAGCATCAAGTAAAAGTGATAAGGAGCTAAGCTTGAAAGGCAAGAACTTCAGCGTCAAATTCAGCCTGGAGACAGGTGCCATAACATCCCTGACGTATGGCAACTGTCTGGTTATTGGCCAGACAGGATCGTATGGGCCTCAGCTGGATGCATACCGTGCTCCAGTAGATAATGACAACTGGGCATGGGGTGCATGGAACAATGCCGGTCTTTCCGATTTGAAACACTCGGTAGAAACATATACTGTGCAGAATCGCAAAGATGGCGCCTTTGTTGTCGCATTGACAATACTGAGCAAGGGCAAGAACAATTTCCAATTCACGACCAGCCAGATCTATACAGTCTATACCGATGGTACAATCGAACTGGAAAGCAGCATAATCACCAGTGACCCGGCAATCGCACTGCCACGCCTCGGTTATGTCTTGAAACTGGATAAGTCATTTGACCAATATACCTATTACGGACGCGGTCCCCTGAATAACTACAACGACAGACGCACTGGCTCGTTCATAGGGCTTTACAAGAGCCGTGTCGCTGACCAGTTTGTCCAGTTCCCCAAGCCACAAAGCATGGGCAATCGCGAGGCTGTTCGCTGGTGTTCGCTGCAAGATGCACAAGGCAATGGTATGCAGTTTGTCTGCATGACCGACAGTATGTGTACCTCTGCACTCCCATATAGTGCCCAGCAACTACGTGACGCAAAGCACCCCTGCGACCTGCCAGCGAGCGACGGAACATACCTGCATTTGGATCTGAAGGTTAATGGACTGGGAGGAAACAGCTGTGGACAGGGTGGTCCTTTGGAAATTGACCGCGTTAAGGGAGCTGAACATAACTTCGGCTTTATAATCCGACCTGTAACAAGGACTACGGACCTGAGCACCAATGCAAAAGTAAGTGCCAGCGGCGAGATGCCCATAAGCATTTCCCGTGATCGTGCCGGCAACGTAAGCATCAGCACATTTGCCAAGGATGCTAAACTGATGTATCAGGTTACAGGACAAAAGGCAAAACCGTTCACAGGCAAGTTCAATCTGAAGGACGGTGGAACCGTCATCGCATGGAACAAGCAGAATACCGCCCTCAAGACAACCATGACATTCGAAAAGATCGAGAACATTCCTGTCGAAGTGATATTTGCCAGCAGCCAGGAAACCGGCGAGGAGGCAAGCCGAATGACAGACGGCAACCCTTCAACCATCTGGCACACAATGTACAGCGTTACCGTAGCCAGCTACCCACACTGGGTTGACTTTGACTGTGCCGAGACAAAGACCATCAAGGGCTTCACATACCTGCCGCGTCAGGACGGCCCCAACGGCAATATCAAGAACTACGAGATCCTGGTCAGCCAGGACGGTAAAAATTGGGGAAATGTCGTTATGTCCGGTACATTTGCCAACGACATGAAGGAGAAAAAGGTCATGCTCCCCACACCTGTAAAAGCACGTTATTTCCGTTTCAAGGCACTGTCCAGCCAGAACGGTCAGGACTTCGCCAGCGGAGCAGAATTTACGATTATAGCCGAATAATGAAGAACAAACCCCTTTCGGTACTGTGCCTGACGGCTATCGTCCTGGCGATGGTCAGTTGCAACAAACGCACGCCAGATATGAAATTGATCGAAGTCAGCGGACCCGTCAAGCAGGTCGTCACCCAATCCTATGTAAGCGACAGGAACGGACGCCAGCTCGAAGACACCATGAGCTGGAACAAGCGCCGCATGGAATTTGACGAGGACGGCGAGCTGGTACGCGGAACATACTACCTGGACGAAAACGACACCACAGCCATACACATATACCGTGACAACAAGGGACAGATTGTGCTGATACAGAAGTTTGACCCACTATGCCACCGCTGGTTCGACACCCATATCAGCTACAACCAGGACGGTCTGGTTTCGGAGTACGATCAGGAAAGCATTGACGGCGAGAGCCATTTCACCTGCACCTATGATGAAAAGGGCAATCTCGTGGAGGAAAAGGAAGTCGTCACCAAGGGCGACCCCTACGAATCCGTCACACGTTACCGCATAATGGAGGAAGACGAACACGGCAATTGGACACGTGCCATGGCACGTACCGACTATGACATCAGCGGAGAGAAGACCACCGAATACCGTGTAGATTTGCGCCAGATTACCTACTACTGAACCGTGAATCCAGCCACTCAGCGCATAATCGCCATGGGCGAGACCGTGATGGACATACTGTTTCGCCACGACACGGTCCAAGGTACCTGTCAGCCGTTTTCAGCCACACCGGGTGGCAGTTCGTTCAATTCGATCATATCCGTTGGCCGTGCCGGCATACCATGCGCATTTATCGGCTATGCCGGTAACGATCGCATAGGACGACAGACACTTGACTATCTCAGGCAGAATCATGTCCAGACAGACTGGTTCCGCCTGTACGATGGTATGAAAAGTTCACTGGCATTAGCCTTTCTTGACAGTAACGGCGATGCCGAATACAATTTCTACAAGGACATCCCACATTTACAAGACAACTGGCCCCTACCCGACTTCACACCTTCCGACACATTGCTGTTCGGCTCATACTACGCAATATGCAATGGAATGCGGCAACAGGTCGAAACCGTTGTCCAGAATGCCTCCCAGGCAGGCGCTACCATATATTACGACATCAATTTCCGTCGCACGCATATAAACGAGCTGGAAACACTGCTGCCCGTCATACAGTGGAACATGCAACACAGCAGCATCGTCCGCGGTAGCGCAGACGACTTTGACATCATGTGCTGTACACGGGATGCCGATAAAATATATAATAGTTTTGTACGGCCCTACTGTACCAATTTCATATTTACAGCAGGTGCCGGACAAATCACCGTCTTTTCCAACGGCAGACGAATGGACTTCACAGCACAGGCAATTCCTGCCAACCGCATCATCAGTACCATAGGAGCAGGCGACAACTTCAACGCAGGTTTCATGTGCGAATTAACACGTTCGGGGGACAGCAACGATAATCTCAGCCATCTGACCCAATCACAATGGTCTAATCTCGTACAGACAGCAATACATTTCGCATCCGCTGTCTGCCAAAGCACGAGCAACAACATTCCCGTAGGCTTCCAGTACTGACCCCTCCGACTCCATCAAGGGATAGAGAGGAAAATTATTTTGTCTTGGAAGAAAAAATAATCAAATTATTTTGTTCTTCTCTCACTTAATCGTATTTTTGTAACGTCCTCACGCCGAAAGTGGTGTAAAAGCCACTGGGAAAGCCATTAGGAAAGAGTTCCAATGGCGGTGTGGGACACCAAATATTAAGAAGGCGTATATCACGCGCTTTGTTCTTGACTCATTGAAAGCGTAGGAAACTCTCAAATTACTGTCAAGGAATTAGGCAACGATAGATGCCCGTGGGTATGCATTATGTATACCTCTTATCATTGTAAGGGGATACTATACATATCGGCGTGGGGTTGTAGTTGCTCGTTCTGACAGTAATGGGCAATCCTACGGCCTCAATGAGTGGAGCGAGCAACTGACATGAGTCTCCACGCTTTTTTTGTATCTTGGGGAATCGCATTATTCAATTATTCAGGGACACTATTTGGAGACATAGTGCATTGAACAGCAAACTATGTTTAACTAAATAATGTTATTATGAAAAAGAATTTACTCCGGCGTTTTTTCGCAACAGTTCTGCTACTTGCAATCACAACCCTCACTTGGGCGTATGATTTTGAGGTAGATGGCATTTATTATGACATCAACGCCGATGGTGTCAGTGTTTCTGTAACATATCGAGAATACGGTAGTAGTGAAAATTTTTCCGGTTCTGTAACCATTCCATCTACCGTAACTTACAATGATACAGAATACAGTGTGACAAGCATTGGATACCAAGCTTTCTATAATTGCAGTGGCCTGACATCAGTTACTATTCCTAACAGTGTGACAAGCATTGGAGGCAATGCTTTCCTTTGCACCGCCCTTACATCAATTGACATTCCCAGTAGCGTAAAAAGTATTGGCTATGCAGCTTTTTATAAGTGTACTAACCTTTCATCTATCACCATTCCCAACAGTGTCGAAAGTATTGATAATGAGGCGTTTGAAAACACAGCGTGGTACGATAATCAACCAGATGGTTTGGTATATGCAGGTCGTGTTGCATATAAATATAAGGGTACAATGCCAGAGGGTACACATATTACTATCAAAGAAGGTACATTAGGAATAGCTGCAATGGCTTTCTACGGTTGTGGTTACTTAACCTCTGTTACCCTGCCAAATAGCGTTACTAACATTGGCGGCGGAGCCTTTAGTTATACTAACCTGCAGTCATTCAATATCCCAGAAAGTGTGACGAGCATTGGTGGTAATGCATTCGAAGGAACAACGTGGCTTTATAATCATCCGGAAGGGTTGGTATATGCAGGTAAGTTTGTATATGGGTATAAAGGATATATTGAAGAAGGTGCACATATTAAAATCAAGGAAGGTACTTTGGGAATTGCCGATTGTGCCTTTTGGCTTGCCGAATATTGTCAGAATATCGCAAGCATTACTATTCCAGAGAGTGTTATAAGCATTGGTATCCGTGCCTTCTATAATTGTTCCGGACTAACATCAATAACTATTCCAGAAGGTGTGACATGCATTGAAACTGAAGCCTTTGAGCTATGCTCCAGCCTAACATCAATCTATATTCCCGAGAGTGTAACGAACATTGGTGAAAGGGTCTTTGCGTCGTGCTATGGTCTGACATCTATTAATATTCCCGAGAACATTAAAAGCATAGGTAATCAAGCCTTCTCTGACTGTTCTGGCCTGACATCCGTCACTATCCCCAACAGTGTGACGAGCATTGAAAAAAGTGCTTTCGCTGAATGCCGGAAACTGACATCAGTTACTTTGCCGAATAGTTTGGCGAGAATTTCCGAAGCTTTATTCGCTGGCTGCTCAAGTCTGACATCCATCACTATCCCAAACAGTGTGACAAGCATAGGATTCTGTGCTTTCAAATTTTGCAGTAGCTTGACATCTGTTACATTAGGCAACAATGTGACAATTATTGGGGAATCTGCTTTCGAAGATTGCAGTAGCCTGAAATCCGTAACTTGTCAAGCCAGGAGTGTTCCGATGACAGGGAAAAATTGTTTCAGATACGCACCAACAAACTCTGCCACACTATATGTGCCAGCAACATCTATAAATGCGTACAAATCGGCTTTTCCATGGAGTAATTTTGGTACAATCCTGCCAATAACCATAAACGGCGATGCCAATGGCAATGGCGAGGTGGAAATAGGTGACGTTACATCCGTGCTGACCCTGATGGCTACGCCCGAAGCTACCGGCTACGACAAAAAGGCTGCAGACGCAAACGGCAACGGTGAGATTGAGATAGGTGATGTAACAACCATACTGACAATCATGGCGGGAAACTAATTGATAATTGAGCCTAAACAGCTCTGGTATGCATCCTAAAAGTTTGGCAAAAACTTTTGGGGTGCATATTTATATGTAGGATATTTTCGTATCTTTGTATTGCTAAAATGTAATTATCCGAATAGTTATATAAGAGCAATATGAAAGGATTA
>OCVV011361478.1_pt1 | contig 32146 bp, 27 predicted proteins | sample 1539721 | NCBI WGS metagenome assembly OCVV01 (sample SAMN02144230, study PRJEB22623) | gut metagenome | biome: sheep rumen | host: Ovis aries | place: New Zealand | reverse complement strand
ACCAACGCGACGTGACGCGTGGCTAGTATCCTAGGGCTATGCCCGTAGAAGAAGAACCGCCGGCTATGCCGGCGGGTCCCTTTTTTTGTTCTTTTTTTAGTTCGTATCCATTTGTAATGGAAGAACGAACATGTTTCGGTTAAAGCTTGTCGTTGTCAGGTTCTTGCGGACAGTCTGCTTGTGCATCATCGATGCGACGATAAATCCGCGGATCGAGGCGAGAGGATCATCTTCTTCTGTGATATCGAAAATGATTCCGTCATCGCGGATCACATATTTGACCGAGTTTTCGGAAAGGAAAACCGTCAGTTCGGCGGTCACTTTCTTGTCGGGATTTTTTTCCTTGATCAGCATAAAAAGTTCTTCGATCAGCAACATGGAACGCATGATTGTGCGCTTGCTTGCGTTGTGTTCCGTTAGAATCTTTTCGATTGTATCGCGAGCATTGACGACGGATTCATCTTCAATGATAAAGTTGAAGCTTTGAATTTTGTCTGCTATGTTGTCTACGTAAAGAGGGAAACCTTTTTTCCCGAAGCGTTTGATGGTGACAAAAATGCTGATTCCCAAAGCGAATGCCGGAGCCAAGGCGAGGCCCACCCACAGGAAGTCTAAGCCTAAAAGCAAGGCAAGGGGAACTGCGAACAGCGTGGGCATGAACAAGTCCTTAAAAAAGCAGATGAGGACTGCATGCGTGATTTTTTCGGTAAGCAGGTAATAGGAAGTCAGCAAGAATAGGATAGAAGTCGCTGTTAGCGAAACGCTGCAAATGCGGACTGCATGGATGGTTTCCGTTGCAAGCTCTGCATTTTGAATGTCAAAAATCACCGGGACGAAATCCGCAAACGCAAAGAGGACAAGTGTCATCGCCAAGCCTTCGATGAGAGAGGTCCGGAAGGAATAGCGCATGGTTTTTTGGATTCCCGGAATGTTCCCTTCACCGCGGTAAACGTTCACGAGTGGGCAGAACGCTTGGCCGACTCCATCAAAGATAAGGGTCAGCTGCCAAAGTCCGACGATGACAGAGTAAACTTCCAGATGCTTGACGCCGAACTGAGTAATGATGAGCTTGGTCAGAATAAAACTTTGAATGGCAAAATAAATGTAGATGCCCGCATCGACAAAACTGTATTTAGCCATATCCCATAAGGATCGAAGGCTGACAAAAAGTTTTGGCTTTAGCGAATTTGTCTTTTTGATGAAATGCAGGCATGTGACCGCTGTACAGGCGAATACGCCGACAAAAGATCCGAGCGCAACGCCTGCCATGCCGATTTTTAAGCCCATCGCAATGGAAAGCCCGATATTTCCAAAGATCAAAAAGAGGTTTGCGATCAGGCTCAGAATTTCATCGCCGTCCGTATAGACCATTGCGGCGATGTACATGTACATCGGGTAAATGGCTAGTGTCGGAATATAAAATCGGGCATATTCTTTGGCGAGCTGCTCCGTTTCCGGATCGGTATTCAGGTATGAAAAATAAGGATCGAGCCCTAGCGAATAAAGAATGAAAATAATTCCGCAGAGAATTCCCGCTCCCAGAAGTCCTTGACCAAAGATTTTATCGGCAGCCTTTTTGTCGAATTCACCCATTTTCAGGGAATATAAAAGAGAAGAGCCTTGGCTAATGATAGAGCTTAAACCGAGAACGAGCATGTAGGGCGTCCGGAGCAAGTTGATGGCCGCCACAGCTTTTTCTCCGATGATGTTCCCTGCAATTGCGAGATCAGAAAGCAAAAGAACAACAACGACAATCATCACGATTGTCGCGGAAAAAAGCATCGAATTGAATTTCTTTCCGCAGAACGAAACGTTCTTCAAAGTGTTCCTCGCAGGTTAAAGAGAAATTCCTTCCGAGAATCCATGTCCTCGATATTCTTTTGGAGAAGCTCCGAAAATTTTTCCATGCTTTCTCGTTTAAATCGCGCCGAGTCGAATTCGCAAATGAGCTTCATTCGCCCGTTCTTTTTAAAGATATGAACATTTAAAGCGTTTTCAGCGATGTCAAAGTCGGACTGGATATAGGATTCCGCCACATTGATTCCAAAGAGCTTCATCTCCAGGACATTCGACTGATAGATGACGGCGCTCATGGGCGGGAGCACGGGGCGGTAAGGGCTTTTGAGCGCCTTTTGAATTTGAGCGCGGAGATTCTTAAAAAGCTCTAGATCCGACGTGCCGTCAAAATTTAATGAAATCAAAATGTCCGAGGCAAAATTCCCGCAGCACTGGAGCTGCGCTTCGGTGACTTTTCCGTGATGCGTAATGACGAATGCGACTTTATCGGTTTGATTGTACTCGTGGAGAGTTTTCGCATAGGCGTACGCATAAATTTCTGTCGGGAGATAAGGCGTGGCAGGAACATCCCTTTCGGATGTTTTTGCACAGGCTCCCCACATTCCTTGAAAATCGGGCGAGGGAAGTGTCGCGTATTCTTGAAAAATCGCCTCGGATTTTTTTTCGAATTCGGACAAGGCGCTTTTGTTTTCGGGCGTGAAGAATCTTTCGAATTCTTCCAGAGCTTCGAAATAGGAATCCTTAACGGGAATTTTTCCGTTGAGCGTCCTTTGCAAATCGCAGATGAACATCGATAGCGAAGAACCGTCGATCATCGCGTGGTTGACCGTTAAAACGAAAACGGCTTTTTGTGAATCCTTGAAAATTCGGGCGCGGTAAAGAGGTTCTCCGAGAATCTTTCCTGGCTTAAAGAATCGGGAACGTTCTTTGTGGAGATCTTCGACGATTTGAATTTCGGTCGGCTTAAAAAGCTCCGGGGCAAATCGTTGCCGATATTGATCCTTTTCTTGTTCAAAGACAAAAAGAAATGCAGGGTGCGCTTGAAGGGTCGAATCGACAGCGGACTTGAATTTTTCTAGGCTTGTTCCTTTGGGAATTTCCAGCTGAACATTTAACCAAAGCGGTGAAAATCCGGAATTTTCAAGCTGCTGCAAGAGCATGTGTTTTTGCGTGAGGAGCAGCGGATAGGATTTCTTTTGCGCTACGGATTTGGGAACATTTGACACGATTCCGCGTTCCGTTAAAATTTCCGCAATTCCGCCCACGGTTTTCCCCGAATCGATGTCTTGCAGTTGCAAGGCGTACTTTTCGAGACTTAGCAAAAGCTCCATGGCGGCAATGGAATCGCCTCCGAGCAAAAAGAAATCGTCATCGAGACCGACGTGGCTGATTTCGAGAGATTCTTCAAAAGCGCTTGCGATTTCCTTTTGAATTTCGGTTTCGGGTGCAACGTATTCCGGGCGCAGCTTTGAAAAATCCGGGCAGAAAAGTCTACGACGGTTGAGCTTTCCATTTCGCAGGTGCGGAAATTCGCGGATCTGTACAAAATAAGTCGGGATCATGTAATGCGGAAGGTTCTTGGAAAGCTGCTCCTTCCACAGGTTTACCGTTTGATTGGCATGCTGCGGCTGCGTATAGAACATGACGGTGACCGAACGGTTTCCGACGTCGAATTTGAGCATGGCAGCTTCTTTTGCCCCGCAGATCGATTTGAATGCGGATTCGACTTCTCCGGGTTCTACGCGGTTCCCGTTGATTTTGAACATGTCGTCCAAACGTCCCGTGACAACCAAGCGCCCTTTTTCATCCCATTTGGCGCCGTCTCGGCTGCGGTAAATCTTATCTTCCAGACGGACTGTGTCGTTTTGCAAAAAAACGCTTCGGGTCGCATCCGGGTCGCCTGCGTAACCTCTGAAATAGGGATTGTAAAAACAAAGTTCTCCGTCGACGATTTGAACCTTGTTCTCCGGAGCAGGAACTTCAAGCGTAGGCAAGGGATCTTCTTTATAGATCCGTGTCGTATTCAGGACGAACATCGATTCGCTTGCCGCATAAATCTGGTAGAGCGGTACTTTTTCGCTAAAGGTATGAATGCAAAGTTCGCCCCCGACAAGAATCAAACGAAGGCTTTTGGCGGACTCGATCAGAGGAACAAGGACCGGTGGCGCAAAAACGTTTGTAATGTGAAATTCTTCGAGAAAATGATGAAGCTGCGAAGGGTCTTTCACAACAGAAAGCGGCGGAATAAAAACGGAGGCCCCCATGAACGTGGATTTGATGGTAAAAATCAAAGCCGCCGCCATGGATTGGGGAATGAGCACGCCAAAACGGTCGAACCCTTCAATCATCGAAGTGGATCCGTTGTAGACGGAATGTCCGGACTGGGTGAGCGAGCCTCGCTCATGCAGAGCGCCTTTCGGCCTTCCTGTAGAACCGCTTGTGTAAACGGCAAATGCTAAATTGCGATCGTCGGGTTCTGGATTGTAACCTTCTTCGGAGCGGTAATCGAGGATCTCGTTCCATTCCTTTTCGCTGAGAATCAAAACGCATTCGCTGTTCTTTTCGATATAGCGGGAGCGGTCTTCGGGAACGGAATCCGTATCGAGAGCCACAAAAGCGCTTCCGTTTCGGAGAATTCCGATTTCACAGATGAGCTGGGCAAGGCCGCGTCCTAGCCGAATCCCGACGATTTGCTCTTTGCCGATACCTCTGTCTTTTAAATAAGCGTAAACCTTTCCGGAAAGGATGCCGTATTCTTTCCACGAATAAACAATATTGCCATCGCCGAGAGCGATTTCACTCGACTTGGTTTTAACGTGGTCTAGGAATTTATCCAGGAACTCGTTTGCCATGAAAATAGGGGCACAGCCTTTAAATTCTGCGCTGGAAAGCAAGCATTGTCAAATCGTCAAACTGGTTTGCGCCATTCACGAATGCGTCCACATGGGTGTGGACAGTCGAGAGCAATCCCTTCATGTCGGCACTCGGGTTTGAATTCAATGCGGTAATCATTCGATCGTAACCGAACTGTTCTTCATTCGAATTGGTCGCTTCGGGAAGACCGTCGGTATAAACGAACAGGCTGTCACCGATGTGGAGTTCTAGTTCGTAGTCTTTGTACTTGGTGTTTTCCATGCCGGCGACGACAAAACCGTGTTTATCCTTGAACAATTCGAATTCACCGTTCGCTCTGCGGATGGCGGGATATTCGTGGCCTGCATTTGCCGCTACCAGTTTCCCCGTCGTGATTTCGTAAATTCCAAGCCATACGGTGACGAACATTTCTGCGGAGTTGTTTTCGCAAAGCTGGTTGTTGACCTTGGCAAGAACTTCAGCAGGGGAATGTCCGTTTTGAGCCTGGGTCTTGAGCAAGGCTTTGGAAATCATCATGAAGAGGGCTGCGGGAACGCCTTTTCCGGAGACGTCTGCCATGACAAGCGCGAGATGATTGTCGTCGATCATGAAAAAGTCGTAAAAGTCGCCGCCGATTTCTTTCGCGGGCTTCATGCTTGCAAAAATATCGAATTCATGCCGGTCGGGGAAAGGCGGAAAAATATTCGGCAAAAGTCCGCTTTGGATACTCGAGGCGAGGTTCAGCTCTGTTTCGAGCTGTGCCGTCTTTGCCGCGATTTGGGCCTGTTGCACGACCAGGTTCTGGCTTCTGCTGGCAATTTTAACGCACATGATGGTTAACAAAATCAGAACCAAAGCTTCCGGAAGGAATCCGAACTGAAGCTGGCTCCAGACGAGCTTTGCTTCATCATAGCCTTCTGCCAGAATGATTTCGCGAGGATCCACATTCGGAAGAAGCGTCACTTCGCTTAACACATCGATCATGTTCAGGTCCACTTCACCAAAAATCGTATTCAGAATGCAGCTGAAGAACATCACGATGAAGCTTGCAATGCAAACGCTCCAGGTCAAACGCTTGGAGTAGTAACGGACGCTGACAAACATCGGCACGACCAGCATCAGCTTCAAATTGTAGCCGAGGTAAGTGTCAAAAATGCCAACGCAGATCAGGAACACAAAAGTGAGCATGGTCTTGATCCAGCGTTTTTCACCTTTGTAGTAAAGGCTGATCGCAATGGCGGGCGCAATTAAAGCTGTCGTGAGCCCGAAGAAGGTCATGAACGATTTAAAATCGAGCCAGAAGATGTGGAGAACGCTGAATAGACCGAGCGTGAGCCATAATCCCCAGAACAAAAGCAACACCGAGCACATGAGGTGGTTGCTTTTGACTTCATTCTCCCAGAACAGCTTTTCTGGAGTGATTGACGATTCAACAGTGGATTCTTTTTTCATTTTCCCCTCAGGTTCTTATCCGATTACAGCATAAAATCGCGGAGCGGCTTGTAGTGGTCCCCGGTAAAACCAAAGTCCATTTCCTTGTAGCTCCAGAGAGCATGGCCAATGTGGTACTTTTCAAAGATCTGATGAACAGCCTTGAACCATTTGACCGTTTCGAATGGGTTGGCGCGGTCGATGACGCCATATTCGCCACAGTATAGCGGTACACCGTGAGCTTCCGCAGTTTTGACGGCTTCGTTCAAGAATTCGTCAAAAAATTTCGGACCCATCGTATCGCATTTGGCTCGCAAAAGGTTTTCTCCCATATAGCCGAGAACCTTGGATTCTTCGCGGAAGAAATCCATGCTGTCGGTGAACGGGATATCCCTGTCGTTATTCAGGGCGTCTACCCAGTATGCCTTTTGATGGGTGAAGAGCAACGGTTCGTACAAATGGAATGTATAGATGATGTTCTTCGATGGCGGCGCAACCAGATCCTTGACAAAGGAGGCACTGTTCCAGCAGACGCCGCCGTAAATAATCGGCGTTTCGGACGCGTTTTGGCGAATGACGTCGACGGCCTTGACGATCAGCTTGTTCCACGGGTCGATAAATTCAAGGTCCGCCACTTCGTTCAAAAGTTCAAAGAGAACATTTGTCTCGTTGGCATAACGCTTCGAAACTCGGTCCCAAATGGCAAGGAAGCGCTCTTGGGCTTTGACGTTGTTGAACAGGTTGTTTTTTGCCTGATTTCCAAAATCGTTAAAGTCGTAGCCTGCGGTTTTGTGCAAGTCCAGAATGACATTCAAACCGTGCTTTTTTCCCCAGGAGACGGCGTTATCGAGATATTTCCAATTCTCTTCGATCAGTTCTCCGTTTTCTTTTTCGATGACGTTGAAATCGAACGGGACGCGAACGTGGTCAAAATGCCATGCCGCAATACGCTCGAAATCGCTCTCGGTGATAAACGTTTCGTAACGTTCACGCGTGTAGTTGCACTGGGAAAGCCAACCGCCAAGATTAATACCTTTGTTCAGCTGAATCATCGAAAACCTCCGAGTAGCGGGAACGGAAATTCTTTTTGTCAGAACGTCGAGGATAACGGCGCTGTTCTTTTTTAGGCGCAAGGCGAATGCCATCATTGTTGATGAGGATTCTTCCCTGGCGGAAAAGGCCTCCGATCACTTTTTTGAAAGCCTTTTTCGAAATGCCAAATTCTTGTTGAATTTCTTCTGGAGCGCTATTGTCGGAATAGGGGAGAAGTCCGCCTGCTTCTTCGAGCTTTTTCATGATGTCGTCTGCGGCGTCCATGGTCGCATGGTAGCCGACAGGCTTTAGACTCAAGGCGATTCTTCCGTCTTCGCGGATGTTTTGAATATATCCTTCGCCACAGTCGCCGATTTCAAAGGTGTCCGTAATGGAAGAATCCAAATGAAGACGTCCCGTGTAGCGGTAATTCACCAGAAAGTCGACGTAATCTTCGGCGACATCGTATACGACGAGGTCGACCTTTTGCGAAATATGAAGATCGCGGGTGTTGCGGTCAAGGAAAGCTTTGATCTTTTCCGTTGCCACGATACGTGCGGTGCGCTCGTCTTCGAGAATGTAGACAACGCATCGGTCTCCCGGTTCCAGATCTCCAAGTTGCTGCTTGTAAGGAAGGAATAGATCCTTGTCGAGACCCCAATCGAGGAAGGCTCCGACATCGTTTACATCCTTGACTTCAAGAACGGCGAATTCGCCAACGGTCGCATAAGGTTTTTGCGTCGTAGCGATGGGACGGCCTTCGTTGTCCACATAAATGAACACTTCTAGCTCATCGCCTTCGCGCAAATCGCGTGGTGCTTTGGAACCTGGCAGAAGCACGCGGCCTCCGCTTTCGACTTCCAAGTAGTATCCCTGCGGTTTGATTTCTTCGACGCGGGCGTATTCAAATTGACCAATATGCATAATGACCTCTAGTCCAAAACTAGAAATTTCTGCTTTGCAAAAGGATTCTAATTTGGAATATGTTGATTTGGTACATGTCCTGGAATGTTTTTGCTTGCATTTTTGGAAAGGGCGATGTACTTTATAGATGTGACTGGACAAGAGCTTCGGCGAAAGGTCCGCAGAAGGAAATCCCTTCGGGACTCGTAGATGTTTCCTTCCGTAGCTCCCGGTTTCAAAATAAAGCCTGCCTCGATCGGGGCGGGCTTTTTTGTTTTAAAACGCTTTAGGATTTAAGGAAGTTCATCGCTTCCGATTGCCTGCATTTGAAGCGGGTAGATTTCCTTGCAAGCTTTCTCTCCGAGATCGAGCAACGTATTGAGTGTAGCACGGTCAAAATCGGAATGCTCGCCGGTGCCTTGGACCTCGATAAAGGTTTTGGCGTCGCGCATGACGATATTCATGTCGACATCCGCAGCGGAGTCTTCGACATAGCAGAGGTCAAGGAGAGGTTCGCCTTTCACGACACCTGTTGAAATCGCCGTGACCGCATGCTTTAAGATTTGGGCTTCGATGCCCAGATTCTTTTTGATTTTCTTCAGGGCAATCGCAAGAGCGACGAAGCCTCCGATGATGCTTGCCGTTCGGGTGCCTCCGTCCGCTTGGATGACGTCGCAGTCTACAACGATTGCGTTTTCGCCTAGAGCGTTCAGGTCTGCGGCTCCGCGGAGGGAACGTCCGATGAGACGTTGGATTTCTTGAGTGCGGCCGGATGCGCCTTTGCGTTCGCGTTCGACACGTTTACCTGTGCTCTGGGGGAGCAGGGAATATTCGGCGGTAATCCAGCCGCGGCCTTTGCCAGAAAGCCATGCAGGAACTTCCGGGAGAAGCGTCGCGTTGCAGATGACGCGCGTGTTTCCCATTTCGATTAAAACGGAGCCGTCTGCAGAAGAAATGAATCCGGTGGTCATTTTCACCGGGCGAGTTTCGTTAAACTTTCGATTGTCAATCCGTTCCATTTTAAGCCTCGTATTTTAAGCGTTCGGTCTTTCCTCGAACAAATGAACCCAGACGGTAGGTGAAGGTGGTGTACTTGCCGAGTTCTTCAAACGCTTCGATTACCTGCGGATCCTTAGGGTTGGCGAGAAGCGATGCGTAGAAGATGTAACCCCAGGGCTTGTCGGGATTGGGGCGGCTTTCGATGCGAGTCATGTTGATGCCGCGCTTGGCAAAGGCTCCTAGTGCTCCGTAAAGGGATCCCGGCTTGTCGTCGTTTGCGAGTTCAAACAAGATGACCGTTTTGATGTTTTCCGTTTGGGAAATCTCGACTGGGGCTTTTTGAATTGCATAGAAACGGGTAAAGTTTACTCCCTTGATGTTTTCGAGGTTCGTGCGAAGAATGTCGAGCCCATAGAGCTTTGCGGCGTAAGTGCTAGCAATGCCCCCGTCGGTCAGATTCTTTCGCTTGGCGACTTCTTCTGCGGAACCGGCCGTGTCAAAGAAAATGACTTTTTCGATGGAAGGATGTTCTTCAAAAAAGCGACTGCATTGGGCGAGTGCTTGCGGATGGCTCATGACATGCTTGAGCGATTCGACGGTAGCCCCTTTGTTTGCGCAGAGGCAATGCTCGATTTGCAATTGAACTTCGCCGACAATGGGATGGCGCCATTTGGCGAGTAAATCGTAATTTTCGTAAATCGAACCAGCGGTTGAATTCTCGATTGGGATGGCTCCGCCGTCCGCCTTGCCGGTTTCGATGGCCTGGTAGATTTCTTCGAACGTATTCATCGGGAGTACGTCGATGTCTTCCCCGAAAAGGTAACGGGCTGCGGATTCGCTATAAGCGCCGCGACGTCCCTGAAATGCGATTTTCTTTGTCATTGAATTCTCCGAGCACCCTTGTAGCGGGGCTGCCAGTAGGAATCGTTCATAGGGCTGATCATGACTCCCTTGGACGTGCTGGCGTGGGTAAAGTTTCCGTCTTCCAAATAGACGCCGACATGGTCAACGCCTGTGAAGCCTCCGAAGAAAACGAGATCTCCGGTTTTCAGTTCGTCCTTGTCGATCTTTTTGCCCATTTTGTACATCTGGGTAGAACTGTGGGGGAGTGAAATCCCCGTTTTCTCCTTAAAGATGTTCATCACGTATCCAGAACAGTCCGTTCCGCTTCTCGAGGCTTTACCGTATTTGTACGGAGTTCCAAGCCACGGCTTGATCACGGTCATCCAGTCTGCGGTGGCTCCCGATGCATTTTTGACAACCTGGTTGGTGTGCGCTTCTCCCTTGGAAAGCTTGTAAGAGCCGGATGCTCTGTCATAGCTTGGGCGGAGAGGCATCGTACAGGATGTTAAAACGCAAACAAGCGCTGCGCATAGAATGGTACAAGAACGTTTCATCGGCGTAAAATCTAAAAAAAAGCATGTGCGTTTGTTATATTAAGGGCATGGACAATGGAATGATTGACTTCCTTTTGAAATACAACACGAATGCTCCCCGTTATACGAGTTACCCGCCGGCGAACCTTTTTCATGCGGCAAAGAGTAAAGAACAGGTGGAGCGGGTTTGGAGAGAGTCCAATTCCCTCAAACCCCAGAATATCAGTTTTTATTTTCATATTCCGTATTGTAAAAAGCGTTGCCTGTTTTGCGGTTGCACGGCGGAACTTCTGCCGGGAAACCCGGAGGAACTCGTGCGCTATTTCAATGCCTTGTTTTCGGAAATGGACGAAAAGCTTCCGTGGATCGATGCTTCGCGTCCGGTGACGCAAGTGCATTTTGGCGGGGGGACTCCTTCCGCGGTTCCGTATTCCTATCTGGAAAAGATTTTGAATAAATTAAGGGAACGCTTTACATTTGCGCCGCATGCAGAAATTGCCATTGAATGCAATCCGTCTTTGATCGATGAACCTCGTCTGCGTGAACTGGCTAGAATCGGTTTTAACCGGGTCAGTTACGGAATTCAGGATTTTGACCCCCAGGTTTTGAAAAACGTGGGCCGGGATCCGTCGATACTGCCGGTCAAAGATCTGCTTTCCCTTTCGCGGGAATTGAATTTTACAGGGATCAACCTGGATTTGATTTACGGACTTCCTTCGCAGACGGAAGCTGCATTTTACAAGAGCGTAGAACTTGCCATCGAAGCGCATCCCGACCGGATTGCCCTTTTCAGCTATGCGCACGTGCCTTGGATTAAGAAAGCCCAAAAGGTTTTGGAAAAGTTCCCAATGCCTACTCCGCATGAAAAACTGGGATTTTTCCTAGAAGCGCGCGAAATGTTCAAAAAAGCGGGCCTTGTGGATGTGGGAATGGACCATTTCTGCGATCCAAAGGATTCTCTTGCCGTTGCGCTTTCGGAAGGCCTTTTGCACCGCAACTTCCAGGGCTACTGTACCCGTGCGACGACAGGCGAAGTCTATGCGTTCGGTTCGAGCGCCATTTCGCAGTTGGACAACGCATATTCGCAAAATGTTCATGACAGCAAGGCATACGTGGAATTGCAGGACGCCCATCGGATGACGGAAATCCGCTGTGAGGAACTGTCGAAAGAAGAACGCATTATCCGGGATGCTATCGAACGTTTGATGTGTAACCGGAAATTGCGGGTTTCGGATGACGAAAAAAAGGTCCTGGGTGCAGGGTGGGAACGCCTATGCGCTCTCGAAAAGGAGAATCTTTTGGTCAAAAAGTCCGATTCCGAAGTGGAAACGACGGAACTAGGAACCCTGGTCATTCGTTATCTGGCGATGCAGCTCGATCCGCTGATGCAGAATCTTCAACGGGAAGGCGTTTTTTCAAAGACTATTTAAGTTTCCTGTGCACATGGTCCTTAAATTTTTTATTTTTGGACCACTTAAATCATTTAGAGGTAGTTTCGATATGAAAAAAATTTTGTTCCCTATGGCTACTGCGGCTATTGCTCTTTCTCTTTTCGGTTGCGATAAGTCCGGTACCGTTTCTGGTCAGGTTTTGGATGCTTTCACCGGCAAGCCGGTGGAAATGCCGACCGTGTGGATGGATTCCACCATCTACGGTACCCAGAGTCAGAACTATGCCTATAAGGATTTACTTAGGGAAGGTAAGTTTAAGTTCGAAGGTGTCAAGGTGGGCACATACCTGATCAAGGCTCGTCGCAGCAAGTATATTCTTGGTCAGCAGAAGTTCACGACTTCGAATGAAAACCCGAATCTCGAAATCACCCTGTATGAATATCCGGACACGGTGAGCCCGGGCATGTATATGGCCGGTGCAGAAGGCGGCACGAAGGTGACGAACAGCTGGGCGATTTTCTCTACGACCTGTAAAGAATCCCTCGCCGGTCTCCGCACGAGCTTTGAACAGGACATGAGCGTTTCCGCTCCGGGTCAGAAGGACAAGAAAAAGTCTTCCAAGAAGGATATCAAGGTGAACAAGCTTCCGGATCCGAAGGTGATGGACGCATCCTTTGACGTTCTTTATTGCAATCCGGGCTCTGTGACGGCTGCTATCGAAGCCGCTGCCTATCCGGCTGTGAGCGCTCCGGTTTCTGCCCACGCTGACTGCCAGGGCTTTGAAAACGACAAGAAAGGTATCTTCCCGGATATTTCGAAGAAGACCGAACTCGCTGTGGAATACAAGGCTGAAGGCCTCTTCTCGGTGAAGGGAACCCTTCCGCAGGGAAAACAGCTCGTGGTGCTGACTTCTAACGGCAAGACTCTTCAGTCTTACTATGTGGAAGTGAAGTAATTTCCGCTTTTGAACGATGAAACCCGCAGGGAATCTCTGCGGGTTTCTTTTTATCTTTAAAGAGCTATGAAACAAGATTCTGTACCTTTTTCGATTACGCGTAAGGAAGGCTGGGCGATTTTTTTGACACTCGTCGTGTTGGTCGGAGCCTTTCTCATTTTCAACCATCTTTCTGTTCCCTATGCCAGAGCCTGGGATATCAAATGGGGTTACTACGCGACCTTGGTGACTTTTCTTGTGCTCATCGCCGGATTCGTGGTGAACGCAAAGGAATTTTTCCTTCGGGTAAAATCGCATGTGCCTTCGACGAGGAGCCTTGTTCTTTTAGCATGCCTTCTTGGCTTTTTTACGCTCTTTTCGGTGAATCATATTGAAAATTCGCATCGAGTGCTTTCGGATGAAACAAGCTGGGAGTCGATGGGCTTGCAGATGTACTTCGAGCATTCGGGAGGAATCTGCAATGAAGGCATTTGGAAAGACGGATCCTTGGATTGCAAAGTCGAAGTCAACAATTTCAAAGGAAAAACGCTTGGATTCGTCTATTCGCTGGTTTTTCTTGTCGCCGATCCGAATCGCGATACGGCTTTGATGGTGAACTTCCCGTTCTACCTCTTTAGCCTTGTGGCTTTTTTCCTCGCCCTTTCCATTTGGTTTAAAAATGATTGGCTTGCGCTTGCGGCGACCGCGTTCCTAGGGGGAATGCCGATTTATCTATTGCAGTCGCGGTCAGCATCGACGGAAGTCCTGTACATTGCGATCCTTTCGCTTTTGATGGCTTGGTATGCGCTTGTTCCTGCGAAAGAAGTGAAGTGGAAACATTTCCTCTTGACGGTGCCACTGCTTGGCCTTTTTTCGGGAACGCGTCAGGAAACGGTTTTTGCCTTCGTTCCGTTTGCGCTTTACTATATCCGCTATTTCCGGGGTGAATTTTACAGGCTTCCGCTGTTTGTGCTTTCGGTAATTGCGGTCAGCTGGCCCGCGGTCAATACGATGGCGGCGTATCGCGGTTATGACTTCCAGGGCGGAACACATGCTGCGCATTCTCTTTCGAACCTTTGGTTCAATCTGAAGACGAATATTGCGACGATGATGAATTTAAAGGAAGATCCTTCGCATGGAGGAATTCTCGAAAATCCGTTCTATACGACATTTACGGTGATTCTTTTGCTTTCGACCGGGTGGCTTCTTTATCGGATGATTTTTAAGAAGCGTTACCGCCGCGGTTTTGTTTTGGGAATCCTCTTCTGCATTCAAATTTTTGTGATCCTGTTGAATGTTTCGGGAACGTTTGAAATCGATATCAACCAGCGATATGTCTTGGTGGCGCTTCCTTTGTTTGCCTTGATCATGGCGCTAGGTATGGGCGATTTTATTTCGACATGCTTCCTCGATAAAAAGCGTTCGGCGATGGTGACAGTTGCCGTGGCTGTCGTCCTTTCGGCTGGACTTACGGTCGTGCATACTTCGAGTTTCGATGCGAACATGCTCTATTACAAGAATAAGCTTTTGGGCGAAGAAAATTATTTGAATACCTATCTGAAAAAATTCCCGGAGAATTCGATCTTTATCTATTCTCGTCCTTGGCAGATGCTTGCGTCGGGGCATTCAAGCTTTAGTGAACGCTCCTTTATGGGCTGGTCTACGGATGATTTTGCCAGGTATCAGAATTGGAGCGGTGGAAATCTTTACCTGGTCCGAGGCCAGGACGGCTATGGCCAAGTGAACCGGAAATCTCGTGTGGTAGGCTTTAAAACGACGGACCAGATCAATACGATTCTCGAAGGCTATAAGGTGGAAAAGGTTCTTGTGGAAAATCGTCTTTTTGGCTATCCGCTGACCGTGCACCGGATTCTTGCCAAGCATGGACTTTCCATGTATGCGCAAGGCCTTTCGTTGAGTGAAATGGATGGAAACCGTTTTATTGCTTCGAAGAATTTTTTGGAGTCCGTTGCTTATGATGTTTTTGTCGGAGATTCTTTGGTGGCGCACGGAGTATTGGACAAAGCGATCGATTCCATTTCGATGGTAGAGCCTTCGGAAGGGCTTTCACGCTACCGTTTTAACTTCTATGTGCCGGATGATACGATTCGGATGAACCGCGACCTCTTTGTCGATGGAAAGAGCGTACAGCTGCTTTCGACGCTTCCGTTTGAAAGTGTTTCGCAGGATTGGGGAGATGTCCAACGTGACGAAAGCGTGGAGCATCATCGACTTCAGGTCGGTGGGGAATTCTACCGCTATGGTTTTGGTTCACATGCGAATTCAACGATCGTGCTCGATCTTTGCTCGGGTGGAAAATGCCAAGGCGCTAGCCTGAATGGAACTTTGCATGCCGTTGTGGGCCTTGATGAGGAAAGCGCTTGCGGTGATGGGGCTGAATTTGCGGTCCTTTTAGGTGGCCGTGAAGTTTGGCATTCCAAGCGTCTATATTCCGGAGACTCTTCTAAAGTGGAGATTCCGGTTGTAAACGCTCGAACGCTCGAATTGCATGTAATCAAGGGCGGGAATATGGACTGCGACCACGGCGATTGGGCGAATGCCTGGATTTCCCACATAGGAACTCCGTAAGATGAAGATCCTGGTTGCGCCTTTGGATTGGGGGCTTGGTCATGCGACTCGAACCATTCCGATTATCGACGAAATGCTTTCCCGAGGCTTCGAAGTCGATCTCGCGGTTTCGGGACGCATCGGCGCCCTGTACAAAGGTCAGTTCCCGAATTTAAAGCAAATCGAAATTCCTGGGTATCATATCCGGTATCCGGCTCACGGCTTTGAGATGCCTTTATGGCTCTTAAAAAATGGTCGGCACTTGATGCGTGTGATGCGGGAAGAACAGCGCATTGCGGATTCCCTGGTCAACGAAAATGGCTATGATGTTGTTTTTTCGGATAACCGTTTTGGGTTCCATTCGGCAAAGGCTCATAGCGTTTACATGACGCACCAGCTGGATATCGCGTTCCCTGGTCCTTTTTCCATTTTCGAAAAGGTGGGGATTGCATGGCATGCGCATGAAATGCGTCGATTCGATACGGTTTGGGTTCCGGATTTTGCCGAATATCCGGGAATGGCGGGAAAGCTTTCTCACGCCCTTTCTCGACCGGTGGAATTTGTCGGCCCGCTTTCGCGCTTTGCGGGCTTGCATTTTTTGAATCAGGATTTTGGAAAGAAATATCGCTATGTCGCCATTCTTTCGGGACCAGAACCGTTGCGGACGTCTTTTGAAAAACGAGTTTTGAAAGCCTTCGAAAATTTATCGGGCCATCATGCGGTCATTCGAGGACTTCCTGGCGATTCGGAAATGCCTGCGGTCCCTTCGAACGTGACGCTTTTTAATCATTTGGAAACTCCGGATTTTGCCAAGGTTGTTTTGAGTGCCGAACATTTGATTTCGCGACCTGGCTATAGTACCGTGATGGATATGGTCTATTTGGGGGCTGATTGCATTTTTGTTCCGACGCCTGGTCAAACGGAACAGGTCTATTTGGGAAAAATGCTGCATAGGGCCCAAATGGCAGGACTGGTTCCGCAAAAAAAACTTTCAAGCGAGAGCCTGGAATCGGCTGCAAATGAAAAACGCTGCCCGTGGAATTTTTCTGCATCCGGAAATCTGCTTTCCCGGGCAGTGGACCGCTTGATCTCTAAGCTTTCTCGTTAAAATCATTCTGAGGTTACCCATGAAACCGTTTACCGTCGCCTTTCCGCTTCCGTGTGCATTGGAAGAAGCTCCGCAGTTTTTGCTAGAAAAACTGAACATCGATATGTCCAAAAAACAGGTGATGATTCCAGGATCTTCGCTCTTTTACACCCCGATTCTGCAAGGAGCGGCAGAAGGCCTTGAATCGATCTTTGCGGAACATGCACCGCTTACCGACGAAGAATCTAAAATTCTCGCGTCTCACAAAAGTCTCTTCTTCTTGGAATTTTTTGTGAAGAGTGCGGACGAATTCAAGTCCTTCCTTTTGGCTGCAAAAAAAGTTTTGGACGCAGGGGCGCTGGGCGTTTATGTAGAAAATTCGGGCTGCGCCTGGATCGCAAAAGCCTTCGCGGATTTGACTTCGGGTGAAGTTCCGATGGAAGCTTTTGTCAATGTGATCGAAACTTCGGATTCGCTTTTTACGCTTGGGCTCGAACCTTTTGGCTTGCCGGATCTTTGCACGGCTGTAAAGGCTCCGCTTTCGGTTGACGAATGCAGGTCGGTGCTGATCGCTGCTGCCGCTACGATCTTTGAAGATGGCGCCGAATACGAATCCGGTGCAAAATGGAAAGACGAAGATCGAGAATTTGAATTCAAAAAAGAAGCCAAGGCTCCGTTCAGCAAGGATGCTCCGGAATTTAACGCACAGGGCTATGCACGCCTCGTCTTGCGTTCCAAGTAAAAGCTTTGAATCTAAAAAAAGAAAGGGCTCGTCGTTTGACGAGTCCTTTCTTTTGAAATGCGTAAAGATTATTCCGGTAAGGATTCTGCAATCAGCTGTGCCACGTCTTCCGGATTGGAATGCACAAGCATCCCCTGGTTGAATTCGATTTCAAAGCCAAGGTAATCGGCTTCCGAATAGATTTTGCGGAGCGCAGTCGCATGCCCGTCCGTCTTTCCTGCATAGGGATAGTTGAAGCGGACTCGCAGTTCGGGGCAATAGGTTTCCAAGTTTTTTTTGAACGCTTTTGCGTATTCGGCTTCTTTTTTTCGGGACGGATCGTAAAGAATGCCGATATCGGCGTTTCGCACTTTTCCGTCGAGCTCTGGCGTAAAGCTATGAATGGAAAGGTGCACAATTTGCGAAGGATTCTTTTTGGAAAGCTCCGCCTTGACGGCTCCGTGGAATGCATCGCGGAATCCGTCCCAGTAGCCTTCCAAGCGTTCCTTTTCGGATTCTGAAGTGGTTTCCGTAAATTCCGAATAGCGATGATTCTTGTTTGTATTCCGGTTCAGATCGATTGCGAGGCGAGTATAGGCCCCTTGGATGGCATAGGAAGTTCGCACGATTTTGGCGAGTTCCCAAAAGACGTCACCGGCGCCGATATCGTAACCGCGATGCGTTTTAAGAATCGCTTTCGCTTCTTTACTTTTAAAATGCGCTTTTAAAAATTCAGGGACTGCATTCGATGCGTGTTCGCAGCTTAAAAAAAGAACGGATTTTTTTTGCATATGCATATTATAGAAATTCGCCGAATATGTATTGCCGATGTATGGAAATTTTTTTTAATTTGTAAGTGCGGGAGCTGGTGTCTACCGGCTGAGAGGAAGTTTTAAACTTCGACCGAACCTGATTTGGATAATGCCAACGGAGGTAACATGATTAAAGTAAACGGTATTGATATCGATATCGGCGGAAACTCCTTTGTAGGGAAAACGCTCGCCGATTATCTCGCTTCCACAAATTATGACTCTAAACGGATCGCCGTCGAAAAGAATGGCGAAATCGTACCCAAGGCGAAGTATGCGGAAACGCTCCTTGCAGAAGGTGATGCCTTGGAAGTGGTCAGCTTTGTGGGAGGCGGCTGATGAATACGATTCCTTCCAGACAGCAGCTTTTTGACGCTCTTGTTGAAAGGCAGGGGCTTGAAAATGTGAAAAAGCTTCAGGCTGCGACGGTCGCCGTTTGCGGGCTTGGTGGTCTCGGATCGAATATCGCCATATCTCTTGCGCGCGCCGGAGTCGGGAAGCTTATTCTGATCGATTTTGATACTGTCGATATCTCGAATTTGCATCGTCAGCAGTATAAAGCGTTTCAGGTGGGAATGCCGAAGCCGGATGCCCTTTCTTCCAACTTGCAGGAAATCGCGCCCTATGTTCAGCTCGAAACCCATTTTGTTCGAATGACTGAAGAAAATACGCTTTCGCTGACCCAAAATGCGGACGTAGTCTGTGAAGCCTTCGACAAAGCCGACGCCAAAGCGATGCTCGTGAATACGATCCTCGAACAAAATCCTAACCAGTTCTTGGTTTCGGGTTCCGGGATGGCAGGATTCAAGGATGCAAATAGCATTCAGACTCGTCGCGTCCTGAAGAACTTCTACATTTGTGGGGACGGCGTCAGCGACGTGAACGATGGAATTGGATTGATTGCCCCGCGTGTAATGGCTTGCGCGGCGCATGAGGCTTTGACAGTCGTTCGCTTGATTTGCGGGCTAGAAGCCTTGCAAGGGAACAAGGATAGTGAAAATGGAAAACGATAAGCTTGTTATTGGTGGACATGAATTTAATTCACGCTTTATTCTGGGCTCTGGAAAATATTCCTTGAAGCTGATTGAAGCGGCTGTACAGGATGCAGGTGCAGAAATTATCACGTGTGCCGTACGACGTGCGAACACCAAGGAACATGAAAACATTCTCGATTACATTCCGAAAAGTGCGACGCTTTTGCCGAATACATCAGGGGCTCGGAATGCGGAAGAAGCGGTTCGCATTGCGCGCCTTGCCCGTGAACTTGGCTGTGGCGATTTCGTGAAAATTGAAATCATGCGCGACACCAAGTACTTATTGCCGGATAATTTTGAAACCATCAAGGCGACGGAAATTCTTGCCAAAGAAGGTTTTGTCGTGATGCCGTATATGTATCCGGATTTGAACGTGGCTCGCGACTTGGTGAATGCCGGAGCAGCTGCGGTCATGCCGCTTGCTTCGCCAATCGGTTCGAATCGAGGTCTTGCTACGAAGGATTTCATTCAGATTTTAATCGATGAAATCGAGCTTCCGATTATTGTGGATGCGGGAATCGGAAAACCGTCCGAAGCCTGTGCCGCCATGGAAATGGGAGCAGCTGCAATTATGGCGAATACGGCGCTTGCGACAGCGGGCAATTTACCGCAGATGGCGAAAGCTTTCAAGAAAGCGATCGAAGCGGGGCGTGAAGCGTTCCTGGCAGGGCTTGGACGCGTCCTTTCCCGCGGGGCAAGTTCCAGCGATCCGCTGACCGGATTCCTTCGCGACTAGTTTTCAAAAAAGAAGTAGACTATGCAAGACAACAAATATCATGACGAACGTTTTTTGATCGATTCCGAGGCTCTTTCCCCGGAGGCTCTCGAACGCAAGCATCGCTTGGAAAACGATCCGAGTTTCCGTTCCGACTTTATGCAATATATGAAGGGAATGGAAATTCTCAAGTCCGATATCTACGGGCGGGTCATGGGGCATGTCGATGCATATGATTATTCCAAGTATTCAGGGGCCGATGTCCGTCGCGCTCTCGAGCACGATACTTGTTCCATCGAGGATTTTAAGGCGTTGCTGTCTCCGGCGGCGGCGCCTTATCTTGAACAGATGGCACAAAAGGCGAAGCTTGAAACGAGCAAGCACTTTGGCAATAACGTCTACTTTTTTACACCGCTCTACATTGCGAATTACTGCGAAAATTATTGCATCTATTGCGGCTTCAACTGCTACAATCACATTAAACGAGTTCAGCTCTCCTTGGAACAGGTGGAGCATGAAATGAAGGTGATTGCGGATAGCGGCATGGAAGAAATTCTTTTGCTTACGGGCGAAAGCCGTTCCAAAAGCAGCGTCGAATATATCGGTGAAGCTTGCAAGCTCGCCCATCAATACTTCAAGCTCGTCGGCATCGAAGTTTACCCGATGAATACGGATGAATACCGCTACCTGCATGAATGCGGTGTGGACTATGTGACGGTTTTTCAGGAAACGTATGACAAGGTTCGCTATGAACAACTGCATTTGCAGGGGCATAAGCGGGTCTATCCCTACCGCTTTGATTCTCAGGAACGAGCGCTTCTGGGCGGAATGCGAGGTTGCGGATTTTCTGCGTTGCTAGGGCTTTCTGACTTTAGAAAAGATGCTCTAGCGAGCGCGCTGCATGTTTACTACCTGCAAAAAAAATATCCGCATGCGGAAATGAGCCTTTCTTGCCCTCGACTTCGCCCGATCGTGAACAACGACAAAATCAATCCGCTCGATGTTCACGAAAAAGAACTTTGTCAGGTGCTGTGCGCTTACCGAATCTTCATGCCTTTTGTGGGTATTACCGTTTCAAGCCGCGAAAGCAAGGAGTTCCGTAACGGCATCGTAAAAATTTGCGCCACGAAAATTTCGGCAGGTGTATCCACGGGCATCGGCGACCACGAAAGCAAGTACAAGAAGGATTCCTGTAATCCGCGTACAACCGAAGAAAATGCCGCGAAGGCGGCAGCCCTAAAAGGCGAAGCCGTTCCAACAGAAACGGCTGATGATGGGGAAGGCGACGAACAGTTCGAAATCAACGATACTCGAAGCTTTAACTCCATGTACAAGGATATGAGTGGAGAAGGTCTCCAGCCTGTATTGAACGATTACCTTTACGTGTAATCGTTAAACGCTTTACTTACAGCCTGCATCTCCGTAAGTGGAGAAGCAGAGTCCGTTGCTCGTCCTATAAGAATTTTTGTAATTGCCACCGGACTCGATGATGAAAACTTCTACCGAACGGCTCTCCGGATTCTTGTTGGTGTATTGGAAAGAAACTCCGTAGTAGTTTTCTCCCTTTTGGTTTGGGTGGGTGGCTTGGGTCAGGGCTCGACTGAGGAAAATAGGTGAGTTTAGATAAGTCGTTGCCCAACTGCCGTATTTACCCACGTTAAAAGAACTTTTGAGATAATCCTTGTTCATACCATGGGTTCTGTAGGCGACAATATCCGCAACGCCTTCGAATCCGCCTTCCTTGAGTGCGTTGATCCAGACGCCTCCCGAGCTATTGCCGATCAGTCTGCAGAATGTTTCGTCGCTTTCGATATTTCCGCCTGTACCCTGGATATTTCCGGTGCGAGAGCCTTGTTGCCCGGCAAAGACGAACAGGACAAGACCCTTGTCTCTCGTGAGAGCGGTTGTGACCTTGTTCTTGATATCATCATTTGTGATATAGTCTGAACTGTATAGAGCGTTCTCGTCTTCGACAAGAGCCTTGTTCAAGGCGTCGCGAAGATAAAAGAGCTTCACCAAGTCGAGTTTTTGTCGTGTTCTTTCCACCTGCTCAAACATCAGAGGCGTGGCGATTGTAGAAAGGATACCGATGATCGAGATGGTGACCATAAGTTCAATCAAAGTAAAACCGGAATGTAAAGAACTTTTCATGATGGAGTTTCCCCTGTCTTGTATAAAATTTAAAACTAAAAGTTGGATTTGAAAAAAAAATTTAAGACATTGCCATTTTTAAGGCTGTATTTTGGCAAATTTTGCAATTTCCCGCTGCGAACGAATGAAGATGTAATTTGCTAAATTTCCGGATATGAAAAATCTGGATACGACCCTCTATTTTGTGACCGACAGCACTGTGGTGCCGGAAGATCGTTTTTTGCCTTCGGTGGAGGCGGCTTGCAAGGGCGGTGTTTCCATTATTCAGCTCCGCGAAAAAAAGTCTTCCACTCGGGAATATTTGCAGTTGGCAGAAAAGGTCCATGCGATTACAAAACGCTATGGCATTCCGCTGATTATCGATGACCGTATCGATGTGGCTTTGGCAATCGATGCGGAAGGTGTTCACGTGGGACAGTCGGATATGCCTGTTGCAATCGCTCGAAAGTTGATGGGCCCGAATAAGATTGTTGGGGCGACGACAAAGACGGTTCCGCAGGCTTTGGAAGCTTACCAGGCCGGGGCCGATTACCTTGGAGTCGGTGCGATTTATCCGACGACGACCAAGGTCGTGACGATCCTTACAAGTGTGGATACGCTGAAGGAAATCGTAAAAGCGGTTCCGATCAACGTGAATGCAATCGGTGGGCTGAACAAGGATAACATTCAGGTATTGCAAGGATCTGGCATTTCGGGCATTTGCGCGGTCTCTGCCATACAAAAAGCAGCCGACCCGGAAGTGGCTGCTCGAGAACTCAAGGCTGCGTTCCTTGCGCTGTAATTACTCGTAAAGCGTGTTTGTCGCGAGCGATCGGGCGAGTTTTTTGTACTCTTGCATAAAGGCTTCGTGACTCGGCTTTTCGCCGAGCTTTTTGACGAGCACGGTCGCGAGCGTCCCGCGGTCCAACAGCTTTTGCAGCACGTTCAGAGATTCTGCGGAAATGTCTGAACGGACCTTTTCAAGGATGGACTTTAATAAATCCTTTGCGCACATTTTGGAAGCTTCGATGCCAAAAATCTTCAGATATTCGGAATCCTGAATCAGGGCTTCTTCTGCGTCCTTGACGGTAGCAAAGAGAATCTTTACCAGACGATCCGTGTCAAAAGCCTTTTGCTTTTCGAGAGGGGCAAAGGTTCCTTTCGCCAGTCCTTTCAAAATCGCCATTTCGAATTCCGCAAGCGCAACATCCGCCTTCGGGCATTCCTGAATATCTACCAGTCGGATTTCTACGGCTCCGCGGTCAAAGCGTGCAATGGCTCCGCGGCTATTCAAGAAGAAGTGGTTCAAGAGATGATCTGTATCGTACGGTGCAATATCCCGCTTCACAACTTCAAAAATCTTTTCGTTGTAATCCGCTTCGGTATAGACCGCTTCCGGAATGACTTTGCCTGTAATGCTCGGAATTTTTTCTTGATTGTGACGGTACGTTTCGATACGGGCATCCTTGTAACCCGTATAACGACCATCCAAATAAGGGCTTGAAGCGGCAAAAGCCGGAATCAGAGGCAAGAGCAGTCGGATGGCTGCGTGCAAGGTCCCGAATTCCGCATCGCCAGAGAATGAAATGTTCAAATGGGTGGACTGCAAGTTTGCCCAACCGTGACCGCGGCAGTCAAAGATACGATTGTACGCTTCGTAAATTTCGTTACAGTCGTACGGCCAAAGCTTGGTTTCCGTCATCGGATCCATGAAGGGATGTGCGGCTGTCGGCAAAAGTTCGGCGTCGAGGGCGGAAAGCTTTTGGTTGGCGGCGAGGATTTCCTTGTGGAAACGTTCGCTCCAGCCTTCAAAGCTTTTTGCAGGTTCTGCACATTTGAATTCAAGAACATGGGAAACGAGTTCGTTCGAAAGGCCAACGTCGCCGTGTTCCACGTCGGAAAGATTCTCTCCGTTTTCATCCTTGCCGAGAACCGCATCGACTCGGGGAAGAACCTTTCCTGTTTTTTTTGAAACGATCATGTATTCGAGCTCAAGCCCGAAGCGATCGAAGAGGTGCCAAGATGAATTGCTCATAAGATGTAAGAATCGATTCCGTGGTGTTGCAGTAAATGCTGCTGTGCTGTGTTCATGCGTTCTTCGATGCGGCGGCGTAAGGAATGCATGATGGTTAAATAGACCTTTTCTCCGCCAATCTGGTCTTCGATGCCGTCATCGATGCTCGGGTTGTCATTGACTTCGATGACCATCGGTTTCCCGTTGACTTCTTTCAGGTCGACTCCGTAAAGTCCATTACCGATAAGGGATGCTACGCGGAGAGCCGCCTTGATGATGCCATGCGGAACGTCGTCTAGCGGTACCGAATCATACAGACCGCAGATGTCGTCTTTGTTCTTGGAATTCCAGTTGTAAATTTGCCAGTGATCCTTGGCCATGTAATAACGGCAGGCATAAAAAGGCCGTCCGTCGAGAATCCCGATTCGCCAGTCGAATTTCGTCGGGGTGAATTCCTGCGCAATGATCAGATCGCTGCTTTCGAACATCTTGTCGAGATTTTCTTGGAGCTCTTTTTCGTCTTTGACTTTGACGACGCCCATCGAAAAACTCGAATCCGGAGCTTTCAGGATCATCGGAAATCCGATTTGCTTGGAAAGTTCGTGCCGGTTTTCGGAATGCGCAATAATCGTATGCGGTGCCGGAATTTTGCCGACGGTCATCAGTTCTTGCAGGTAGACCTTGTTGGAACAGCGGAGAATGCTGTCCGGGTCGTCAATGACAGCAATTCCTTGGGACTGTGCACGACGTGCAAATGCATACGTGTGGTGGTTGACGTTCGTCGTTTCGCGGATGAAGAGCGCGTCAAATTCGCCGACACGATGGTAATCTTTCTTGGTGATAAGCTCGACGCGGAATCCCGTTTTTTCTGCAGCGGCAATAAATTTTTGAATCGCCTTGGCGTTAGAAGGGGGCTCCTTTTCTTCGGGGTTCACAAGGATCGCGAGGTCGTAAAGGTATTCGTCTTCGTGGACCGATGTAAAACGGTTCTTGTCGAAATATTCCTTTGCAAAACGGTCCACCATTTCCAAGTGGGAATCCGGAATTTCGTTGACGCAGATCGGGCGAATGTTCTGGATGAACCACTTTTGCTTAAAGACGAAATGCGCACGCAGAAGCGGAGCCTGGAACTGTCGATAAAGTTCCTGGGAAAGCTCCAGATATTGTGGGCTTACGTTCTGGCCGAAGTAAATCGAAAGTGTGAATTCGGAACCGGTGAGCTTATGGAGGCTCTTCTGGATTAAATCGTCAATTTCTTCAGAAATATTTTTGACGACCGCAGGCGCTTTGAAGTCGCGGATGCTTTTCACATTCGGAATGACTTTGTGACCGCGGGCTTCGGCAAGCAGCGAAACGTAATAGCCTTTGCTTTGGTAGCTGTAATCTTTGCACAGATTGAAAATGCGCACATTTCGCATTTTCGTGAATTCCGTATTTGTCAAATAATCCTTTGCGGATACGACTTGAACTTCAGAAACGTGAAACTTCCAGTTCTTCGGATTATTGACTACGATAATTTTTTTCATTTCTTTTTGGGTTGTACGGCAAGTATCAAGCTGTCGTAGGTGAGAATTCCTAAGAGTATACTATGCACGAGCCGGTTTCGTTCGACTGCGTAATAGTGATCGTGGGCAATCGGATTGGTGCAGTCCGGATCGGCGATAAGAAATTTCTTCTCTTCGTTTTCACCGTAGACAACAATGAAGTGACCCATCGGATCCCCATGGATGTCGTCGAAGACGGACATATTTTCCGAGTTCGTGTACTCCCGTTTGCTCTGATATAAAAATGTAGTTGAAACGCCTGCGATCAGTGGAATGTCTTTTTTGAAATAGCGGTCAAAAAGGCCCGGTCTAAAGTCTTTCAGGTTGACGATTCCGCCGGCTTCGATAAAGCGCAGATAGGCTTTGATGGCGACTCGAAGCTTGGCACGGTGCTTGGCGGCGTATTCGAGCTTCAGTTTTTCTGCAAGCTCCTCCATAGACAGGTCGACCCACGTGGGATCAAAAATCTCCAGGTTTACAGAATGGATTGTTGCGTCAAAACCGCGCTTTAGAGCATCGAGCCCAAGAAAAACACCCAAGGTTCCGCCTCCCTCGAGCATTTCAATTTCATTGATCAGTCGAGAGAGGGAAATGTGGTAACCGTAGTGATGGTAGATCGCGTGCAGGCTTGTGGGCCCGCACGTCACGTCATCCGGTTGGGGAAGAATTTTGATATTCATAATTCTACCGGATTATAGGGGGAATTTTTTACGAGAAAAACCCCTTTACTTTTTCAATAAGGCTTTCGTCCTTCGCATTGTCCTTGTCTTTGCGAATTTCGGCAAGCTGCTTGTAAAGGTCCTTTTCCTTCGAAGAAAGGTCGGTCGGAATCGAGGCGCTCACTTCGACAAAAAGGTTTCCACGGCCACCGCGATTGTTTAGTGGCGGAAGGCCCTGTTCCTTTAAGCGGAATACGGCACCCGGCTGCGTACCGGCCGCGACCTTGATCGATACTTCGCCACCGTCGAGTGTGGGAATTCGAACCGTACCGCCGAGGGCGAGCTTGTAAACCGGAACGTCAATCGAGCAATGCAAGTCTTCACCTTCGCGCGTGTAAAAGTCGTCCTTCTTTTCGGCAATGACGACGAGCAAATCGCCGGCGTCTCCACCGCGTGGACCGCAGTGACCTTCATTGCGCAGGTTCAAATATTGACCTTCCGAAACGCCCGCAGGAATCTTGATCGAAATGGTTTCTTCTTCGAGAACGCGGCCTTCGCCGTGGCAAACAGAACACGGTTTGCCGATGACTTCACCGAGACCGTTACAGTCAGGGCAAGTCGTTTCGCTCACCATCTGGAAGAAAGAACGTGTCACACGACGCACGCGTCCGGTACCATGACAAGTGGGGCATTCCTTCACATTGGAACCGCCCTTGCCGTTACATTCCGTACAAGGTGCATAGCGTTTTAAGCGGACTTTCTTTGTCGTGCCGGTGAGAATTTCTTTATAAGAAAGAGCGATTTTGATCTGCAGATCCTGTCCACGGGGAGGTCCTTGACGACCGCGTGAAGAAGAATGGAATCCTCCGAAGCCACCGCCAAAGATATCGCCGAACTGGCTGAAAATATCTTCGAAGTTGCTGAATCCGCCGCTGAATCCGCCTGCACCTGGACCACCAGCGCCCGGCATGTTAAAGCCGAACTGGTCGTACTGCGCGCGCTTCTTCGCGTCGGAGAGAACTTCGTAAGCTTCTGCCGCTTCCTTGAATTTTTCTTCTGCTTCTTTATTGCCCGGATTTTTGTCCGGGTGATATTTAATGGCGAGCTTTTTGTACGCATGCTTGATGTCGTCGGCGCTCGCATCTTTTGAAACGCCCAGGACTTCGTAGTAATCTCTTTTCTCTGCCATGATCAAATCTCTCTAAAAATCAGATTAAAATCTTTTGTCAAAAATTACAAAAAAGGATTCCCCCCTCGAGGAGGGGAAAATCCTGTAGGTTATCTAACCAAGGAGAAAACCCGATTACTTCTTGTCGTCGTCCACTACGGTGTAGTCGGCGTCGATCGGACCGTCCTTGCCGTTGTCCTTTTTCGGTTCGGCGTGCGGTTCTGCAGAAGCACCTGCATTCGGAGCGCCCTGAGCGGCACCAGCCATGGAGCTGATCATGCTCTGGAGCTTGTTCACGGCTGCATCGATTTCGTCCTTCGTGCCGTTGTCCTTCTTGGACTTGATTTCGTCGATGGCGGACTGGAGCTGGCTCTTGGTATCGGCCGGGATCTTGTCGCCATTGTCCTTCATCATCTTCTCGGCCTGGTAGACGATCTGTTCTGCCTTGTTCTTGGCGTCTTCGCGTTCGCGGTCAGCCTTATCCTTTTCGGCGTTGGCTTCTGCGTCCTTCTTCATCCGTTCGATTTCTTCTTCGGTGAGGCCGCTGGAGGTCGTAATCTTGATAGACTGTTCCTTGCCGGTTTCCTTATCCTTGGCGGAAACGTGAACGATACCGTTTGCGTCGATGTCGAAGGTGACTTCGATCTGCGGCACGCCACGCGGCTTCGGGCTGATACCTGTCAAGTCGAAATGGCCGAGAGTGCGGTTATCGCGGGCATAGGTACGTTCGCCCTGAAGAACGTGAATCGTCACCGCGGACTGGTTGTCTTCTGCAGTAGAGAACACCTGGCTCTTCTTGGTCGGGATCGTCGTGTTGCGTTCGATGAGCTTTGTCATCACGCCACCGAGGGTTTCGATACCGAGGGAAAGCGGGGTCACGTCGAGGAGGAGGACGTCCTTCACGGAAGAGTCACCGGAGAGAACTGCACCCTGGACTGCTGCGCCGATAGCGACAACTTCATCCGGGTTCACGCCCTTGTTCGGATCCTTGCCGAAGAATTCCTTCACCTTGGCCTGGACTGCCGGGATACGGGTAGAACCGCCGACGAGGAGAACTTCGTCGATGTCGGAAAGGCTAAGGCCAGAGTCTGCCAAGCACTTCTTGCACGGTTCGATCGTACGTTCGACGAGTTCTGCGGTGAGCTGGTCGAACTTTGCACGGCTGAGGGTGAGGTCCAAATGCTTCGGGCCCGTTGCGTCTGCCGTGATGAACGGAAGGTTAATGTTCGTAGAAGTCGTTGCGGAAAGGTCGATCTTAGCCTTTTCAGCAGCGTCCTTCAAACGCTGGAGAGCCATCTTGTCGCTCTTCAAGTCGATAGACGGATTTTCCTTCTTGAATTCGTCGTTGATCCAGTCGATGATGACTTCATCAAAGTTGTCGCCGCCGAGCATGGTATCACCATTTGTAGCCTTCACGGAGAACATGCCGTCGTCGATTTCGAGAATCGAGATATCGAACGTACCACCGCCGAGGTCATACACGGCGACCTTTTCGCTCTTCTTGGAATCAAGGCCGTAGGCGAGTGCTGCTGCGGTCGGTTCGTTCACGATACGGAGAACGTCGAGACCTGCAATCTTGCCTGCATCCTTCGTTGCCTGACGCTGGGAGTCGCTGAAGTAAGCCGGAACCGTGATCACAGCCTGAGTCACCGGCTGGCCAAGGTAATCTTCGGCGGTCTTCTTCATGGACTGAAGGACCATTGCGGAAATTTCAGGAGGTGCGAATTCCTTGTCGCCGATTTTGACGCGGACGAGATCGTTACCCGAACCGATGAGCTTGTACGGCATGTGCTTTTCTGCATCGGAGCATTCGCCTGCGTGACGGCCCATGAAACGCTTGATGGAGTAAATCGTGTTTTCCGGATTGGTAATTGCCTGACGCTTTGCAACGTGGCCGACGAGACGTTCACCGTTCTTGCCAAATGCGACAATGGACGGAGTCGTGCGGAAACCTTCCGGGTTTGCAATCACAACCGGCTTGCCGCCTTCCATAACGGCGACGCAGCTGTTGGTTGTACCGAGGTCAATACCGATAATCTTGCTCATAACTGTAATCTCCTTAAACTTTTTTTATTTCCGACCTAGTTTTAGCAAAATGCGTGCCAAACTGGTCAGATGCTTAAATTTGTTGATTTTCGAGGGCTTTTCACAGCCAGTGTTTCATTTTGAAGCAGGACCGGACGAAACAATCACCTTGGCGGTCTTCAAAAGCTTGTTCTTCAGCTTGTAACCCTTCTGGAAAACCTGCACCACGTGGGATTCCGGGACGGTGTCCGACGGCTGGTTCATCAGGGCTTCCTGTTCGTTCGGGTCGAATTCCTGGCCGATAGGGTCAATTTGAACAAGACCTGCATCCGTGAGGATCTTGTAGAATTGATCGTGAATCATCTGGATGCCCTTAGAGAAAGCGTCGAAGTCTTTCTGCTTGTTATTTTCCGGTGCAGCAGCGCGTTCGAAGTTGTCGAGCACTTCGGAGAGCTTTTCAAGGAGCTTGCCGTTTGCGGTTTCGATCAAATCGAGCTGTTCCTTGGCGGTACGGCGGCGGAAGTTGTCAAATTCGGCCATCAAACGGACAAACTTATCGGTTGCGGCTCCGGCTTGTTCCTTCAAGGCGGCGTTTTCTGCCTGAAGTTTCTGGATTTCGACATCCTTCGGGTCAAGCGGCTGGGCTTCTTCCGCTTCTTCAGCGGCTTCGGCCTTAGGAGCTTCTTCTGACGTGGTTTCTTTTGCCGGAGCTTCTTCCGGCTTTACACCGGCGATTTCTTCTGCCTGCTTGAGAATATCTTCGTTTGCCTGGGATTCCTGCGGGTTCTTTTCTTGTTCTTCTGCCATGATATGTATCGTACCTTTATGTTAAAAACCGTTTTGTGAAAGTTTCGCTCCATATAAAAGCAAAAATTATGCCAAACCCGAAATAGGGGAGTTTTGCCCATTTTGAAATAATACGTGTTTCGTTTTGAAACAAAAAAGACCGTGCAACTTGCACGGTCTTTCAAAGCTTTGGGCTTTGGAGCGATTACATCATGCCGCCCATGCCTGCGCCCATCTGCGGAGCAGCGGCCGGCTTGTCTTCCTTCTTTTCCACGATCACGCAGTCCGTAGAGAGGAGCATGGAAGCGATGGAAGCAGCGTTCTTCAAAGCGGTCTTCGTGACCTTAGCCGGGTCGATGACGCCAGCCTTGATCAGGTCTTCGTAAGAATCGGTCTTTGCGTTATAGCCAAAGCCGTCCTTGCCTTCCTTGACCTTGTTCACGATCACGGAATCTTCGAGACCAGCGTTCTTCACGATCTGACGGAGCGGTTCTTCGATAGCGCGACGGATGATCTTGGCGCCAGTTGCTTCGTCAGCGTTTTCGAACTTGAGTTCGTCGATAGCGCTTGCAGCACGGATGAAGGCGACGCCACCACCCGGAACAATGCCTTCTTCGACAGCGGCACGGGTTGCGTGCATAGCGTCGTCGACGCGGTCCTTCTTTTCCTTCATTTCGACTTCGGTAGCAGCACCGACCTTGATCACAGCCACACCGCCGGCGAGCTTTGCCAAGCGTTCCTGGAGCTTTTCGCGGTCGTAGTCGCTCGTGGTCGTTTCGATCTGCTTCTTGATCTGGTTCACGCGAGCCTTGATAGCGTCAGCGTCGCCAGCACCTTCGACGATCGTCGTGTTGTCCTTCGTGATGGTAACGGACTTTGCGCGACCGAGAACAGTGATCGGAGCGTCTTCAAGCTTTGCACCGGTTTCTTCGGAAACGAGAGCGCCGCCCGTGAGGATAGCGATATCCTGGAGCATGGCCTTACGACGGTCACCGAAGCCCGGAGCCTTTACGGCTGCGACCTTCAAGGTGCCACGGATCTTGTTCACGACGAGGGTTGCGAGAGCTTCGCCATCGACGTCTTCGGCGACGATAAGGAGAGCCTTGCCCTGCTTAGCGACCTGTTCGAGGATCGGGAGAAGATCCTTCATGGAGCTGATCTTCTTGTCGTAGAGCAAGATGAACGGATTTTCGAGGTTGACTTCCATCGTGTCCGTGTTCGTTGCGAAGTACGGAGAGAGGTAGCCACGGTCAAACTGCATACCTTCGACGACGTCGAGGGTAGTTTCGGCGGTCTTGGATTCTTCGAGAGTAATCACGCCGTCCTTGCCGACCTTTTCCATCGCGTTGGCGAGGAGTTCACCGATTTCTGCGTCGTTGTTAGCGGAAATCGTTGCGACCTGGGCAATGTGTTCCTTGCCGTTGATCTTCACGGCCATCTTGGCGAGCTTGTTAATCACAGCGTCCACAGCCGTGTCCATACCGCGCTTGATGTCCATCGGGTTTGCGCCTGCAGCCACGTTCTTGAGGCCTTCGCGGGTAATTGCCTGAGCGAGAACGGTTGCGGTGGTCGTACCGTCGCCAGCAGCGTCGTTCGTCTTGCTTGCGACTTCCTTGGCCATCTGAGCGCCGAGGTTTTCAAAAGTATCTTCGAGTTCGATTTCCTTGGCAACGGAAACGCCGTCCTTCGTCACGGTCGGAGCGCCATAAACCTTGCCAATCATCACGTTGCGGCCCTTAGGACCGAGGGTGACCTTCACGGCGTTGGCGAGCTGGTCAACGCCCTTCATCAATTTTTCACGTGCTGCAACATCGAATTTCAATTGCTTAGCCATTTTGTAAATCTCCTAATTCTTGAATTCTTTTGAGGTCTGTTCGTGTATTAGAGGATTGCGAAGATGTCGCTTTCACGAACGATCAGATATTCCTTGCCATCGACGGTCACTTCGGTGCCGCTGTACTTGCCATAAAGGACCTTGTCGCCGACCTTCACGTCCATGGCGATCGCCTTGCCGTTTTCGTCCTTCTTGCCCGGACCTGCTGCGACAACGGTGCCCTGCATCGGCTTTTCTTTTGCGTTATCAGGAATGTAAAGTCCGCTGACGGTTTTTTCTTCTGCCGGAGCCGGTTCAATGAGAACTCTGTCTGCAAGTGGCTTAATCATAGTTGTT
>OCVV011348534.1_pt1 | contig 32177 bp, 44 predicted proteins | sample 1539721 | NCBI WGS metagenome assembly OCVV01 (sample SAMN02144230, study PRJEB22623) | gut metagenome | biome: sheep rumen | host: Ovis aries | place: New Zealand | reverse complement strand
TGATATTTTTTCACCTAGTTCATGTAGTGTTCGATAATGATTTAAAGCCTCAAATAAAATATTACCAGATGCCATAATTGCAGCTATTAAAATAAACCATAAATTAGTATGATGGATAGCTTCTTCAATACCCTTTCGATCTATTTTTTTAAAAATAAAATAGTAAGTCAAGATAATCAAAAGAGCGAAAAGAGAAGCATTTTTGATAATTTTTTTAGTATTTCCTTTTTTTTCTTCTTTTTTTGTTTTGTTTTTGTTATTCATTTTTACCTCTTCTAACTTAGAAAATTATATCATAATAATTAAAATAATGGTATAAATTTGGGATATTTTTAATATTTTCTTTAATTTAATCTAAGTTTATTGTATAATATGTTTCGTAAAGAAGGAGAAAAGTATATGAAAATTTTAGCAGTAAATTGCGGTAGTTCATCACTTAAGTTTAAAATGTATGAAATGCCAGAGGAAAATGTTTTGATATCAGGACTTTTTGAACGTATTGGAGATAAGGGTTCTTGTTATACTATTAAATTAAATGGGGAAAAATATAGTAAGGATGTAGAACTTCCTAATCATAAGGTAGCTTTTGAAATATTGGTTGATGAATTAAAGAAGAATAATATTATTAATAAGTTAACGGAAATTGCTGGTGTTGGACATCGTATTGTTCAAGGTGGTGATTATTTTGATAAAAGCGTTGTTGCGGATGATGATGCTGTAAGTAAAATAGCAGAACTTGCAACACTTGCACCACTTCATAATGCAGCTGCTATAACTGGAATTAATGCAGCAAAAGAAGTAATACCTACAGCTTGTCAAACTGTTACTTTTGATACAGCATTCCATCAAACAATTGAGCCAGTTAATTACATTTATTCTGTACCATATGAATGGTATACTGATTATAAAGTAAGAAAATATGGGGCTCATGGAACAAGTCATAATTATATTGCTTCTCGTCTTAATGCCATTCTTGGTAGAACTAATACTAAATTAATTACTTGTCATATTGGAAGTGGTGCTAGTATTTCTGCTATTCGTGATGGTATTTGTATTGATACTTCAATGGGATTGACACCAAATGCTGGACTTATTATGGGAACACGCTGTGGTGATATCGATACATCAATTCTTACTTATATGATGCAAAAGAAAAATATTACACCAAAAGAAATGGATACAATTTTAAATAAACAAAGTGGATTATTAGGAATTTCTGGTGTATCAGCTGATTCAAGAGATATTGAAGAAGGTATTAATAAAGGTGATGCACGTTGTATTTTAGCTCAAAAAATGTATGTTCAAAAAATAATTGATTATATTGCAATGTATTATTTTGAACTTGGTGGAGTAGATGCTATTGCTTTTTCAGCTGGTGTTGGGGAAAACTCTATTCGTACTCGTGTCGATATTATGGAAGGACTTAAGGTTCTTGGAGTAATACCTGATTATGATGCTAATAATTCACGTGGAGAAGAAAAGCTAGTTACAACTCTGGATTCAAAAGTTCCATGTTATGTTATTCCTACTGATGAAGAAATAATGATTGCAAGAGATACATATAATTTGTGTAAATAGGAGCATGTATGTTTCTTGAAATATATAACTTGATAAAAAAATATGATAATATTGTTATTGCAAGACATATTGGTGTTGATCCTGATGCTATGGCCTCATCATTTGCATTAAAAAACAGTATTATGTTAACTTTTCCAAATAAGCATGTAAGATTAGCTGGAACAGGAAGTAATCGTTTTTCTTATTTTGGTAAGTTAGATAAAGCCGAAGAAGTAAAAGAGAATACGCTTTTAATTGTTACTGATACCCCAGATAAGAAAAGAATTGATGGTGTTTTAGACTTAGAAAAGTTTTCTGATATAATAAAAATAGATCATCATCCTTTTATGGAAATGTTTAGTGATAGAGCAATCGAATATATTGATGTTCATGCGGGTAGTGCCAGTCAAATTGTTCTTGAATTAATTAATAATACAGGACTTTTAATGGATAAACAAATCGCGGAACAAATTTTTTGGGGTATAGTGTCAGATACAAATCGCTTTATGTATAACGATTCAACTAGTAAAACTTTTTACTTAGTAGGAGATTTAATAGATAAATACCAATTAGATTTGTTTAAACTTTATGAACCGCTTTATCAAAGACCATTAGAAGAAGTTAGATTAGAAGGTTATATTGCCATGAATATGCAAGTAACAGAAAATGGTGTTTCATATATTAAAATTACTAATGATATTTTGGAAGAATATAAAACAGATGCTGCAAGTCCTGGTAATATGATAGGAAACTTTAATTATATTAATGAAGTAATTGTTTGGCTATTTATTACAGAAGATATAAAAAATGGTAATTATCGTATTTCTATTCGCTCTCGTGGTCCAGTTATTAATAATGTTGCTGAAAAATATAATGGTGGTGGACATAAGTTTGCATCTGGAGCTAAAATAACTGATTTATCTTTAGCAGATAATTTAATTCATGATTTAGATGAACTATGTATGAAATATAGTAAAGAAAAAGAAAGGGAAGAAAATGAAAATAGTTAATGCCTTTTTAAAAGTAATAGCTACGCGTATTAGTCAATATCCAACTGATGAGCTTCCAGAGTTTTTATTAGTAGGAAGAAGTAATGTTGGTAAAAGTAGTTTTATAAATACTATTCTAAATAAGAGAGGGTTAGCTAGAACATCAGCTACACCAGGTAAGACACAAACCTTAAATTTCTACATTGCTAATAATAATTTTTATTTAGTTGATGTACCGGGATATGGATATGCCCAAGTAAACCGTGAACAACAAAAGAAAATGGGATTAATGATTGAAGAGTATTTGGAAAATCGTGAAGAACTAAAACGTGTTTTTATGATAGTTGATTTTAGAATTAAACCAACAGAAGATGATGTTTTAATGTATCAGTTTCTAAAATATTATGATATTCCAGTTACGATTATTGTTAATAAAGCTGATAAAGTTGGAGCAAGTAAAAAAGAAAGAAACTTAAACACAATTAGTAAAACTCTTGATTTAGCACCAGGAGATGATATTATTGAATTCTCAAGTGTAACTAAAAAGGGAAGAGAAGAGGTTTTAACTAAAATAGAAAGCCTAATTGTAGAAACAATATAAGCCAATAAAATGGCTTTTTATTTTGTAATCATATTGACAATTAACATTAATTATTTTACAATTATGTTAACAATAGAGGAGAGTGTTATGGGAATAGAAAAATGGAAAAATAGTATATTTGGTAATAAAGAAGATGATGTAAATGACGATGATAATGAATTATATGCTGGAAATAAATCAAGTAAAGATGCCTTAAAGGAAATTGGTGGCGATGGTAATAAAATGATTTTATTTGAACCACGTGCATATTCTGAAAGTCAACAAATAGCTGATTATTTAAAAGCAGGTAATGCTGTTATTGTTAATTTAAAAAGAGTAACTCCAGATCAAGCTAAAAGAATTGTTGATTTCTTATCAGGTACTCTTTATGCAATAGAAGGTGGACTTCAAAAATTAGGTGGTGGGATATTTTTATGTACACCAAGTTCAGTTCCTGTTGAAGGTAAAATAAGTGATGATAAAGATGCTAAAGCAACAAGTGTTAAACGTCCTAAACAAGAAAAAGACGAAGATGAAATAGATTGGTAATATCAAAATAAAGAGTTTTAATTAAAATGTTAAAAAAAACACAATCAAAGTATGTCCATAAGGATAGATTTGATTGTGTTTTAAATTAAATAAAAATAATCTTTTGTATTTTTATGTTTTTAAGATTATAATAATAAATATGAGGGAAGTAAATTATGGTAATTACAAGTGTTGATAATAAAAAAATAAAGAAATATGTTTTACTAAAAGATAGTAAAGAAAGAAAAAAAGAAAAACTTTTTTTAGTAGAAGGAATGCATTTATGTATGGAAGCTAATAAATATGGATTACTTGATGATCTTTTATTACTGAATGGTAGTCAATTAGAATTTTCATATGATAAAGAAATTACGTATGTTACTGAAAATGTTATGAAGAAAATATCTAATTTAACTAATTATCCTAATGTTATTGGTGTGTGTAAAATGGTTAATAACAGTAGTATTCAAGGTAATAGACTATTACTACTTGATAATATTGCTGATCCTGGTAATTTAGGTACTATTATTCGTTCAGCTAGTGCTTTTAATATTGATACTATTATTTTATCCACAAATAGTGTGGATATTTATAATGATAAAGTTATACGTAGTACTCAAGGTATGATTTTTAAAATGAATATAGTTTATAAAAAGTTAGAAGATGTTATCTCAAATTTACATGAACATGGTTATTTGATTCTTGGAACAAATGTTAATGATGGTGTTGATGTACGAAATATTAAAACTTCTAAATATGCATTGATAATGGGAAATGAAGGACATGGTGTTCGAAAAGAAATACAAGATATGTGTGATAAAAATCTCAATATTAAAATGAATGAAAACTGTGAGAGTTTAAATGTTGCGGTAGCTACTAGTATTTTATTATATGAATTAGATAGAGGTTTTTATGAATAAAGTAATACTTGGTAAATATGTAAATACTCATGGAATAAAAGGTGAAATAAGAATTAAATCAAGTTTTCCTTATAAAGATAAAGTATTTAAAATAGGAAATGAAATTATAATTGAAAAAAATATATATAAGATAAAAAGCTATCGAATTCATAAAAATTATGATATGGTAACATTAGATGGAATAAACTCTATTAATGATATTACTTTTCCTAAAAATATTAATGTTTATATTGAACGGAATCAATATTTATTAAAAAATGATTATTTAGATAGTGACTTAATTGGGTTTATTGTATATAATAATAAGATTGAAAGGAAAGTTCTTGATATTTACTATATTAATGATAACAAAAAATTAATTAAGACTGTTGATGGTTATATTCCATTTGAATTAATTAAAAATGTTGATTTAGATAACAAAAAAATATTAATTGAGAACGTCGATGGCATATGAAAATAGATATATTATCACTTTTTCCAGAAATGTATAATGGTCCTTTTACAGAATCCATTTTAAAAAGAGCTCAAAATAATGGAAAAATAGAAATTAATATTCATAATTTTCGTGATTATTCGCTTGATCCTCATAAAAATGTTGACGCACCACCTTTTGGTGGAGGTAGTGGCATGGTTTTAGCTTGTCAACCTATTTTTGATTGTGTGAATAGTCTTAAAACAGATGATTCCATAGTTATTATGATGACGCCAAGTGGGAGAGTATATAATCAAAAAATAGCCTATGAATTAAGTAAAAAAAGACATTTAATAATTCTTTGTGGTCACTATGAGGGTTTTGATGAAAGAATACGTTCTATTTGCGATTTGGAAATAAGTATTGGTGATTATGTTTTAACAGGTGGTGAGCTAGCAAGTATGGTATTAGTTGATAGTATTGTAAGACTATTACCAGGAGTAATCGATGATGAAAGTAGTTTAAATGAATCATTTAATAATAATTTACTTGATTATCCTGTTTATACTAAACCAAGAATATATAATGGCATGGAAGTACCAGAGGTATTACTATCAGGAAATCATGCAAAAATTAAAGAATATCGATATAGTGAACAAATAAGAAAGACTAAAGAAATTAGACCAGATTTACTAGTAGGTGAAGAGGATGAAAACCAAAAATAAATATATTTTATTAAAAAAAAGTATTTATAAAAAGATTGTTTCATGGGACTTTGATGATTCTTTTGAAATTTCTAAGAAAAAAGATATGGAACGTATTGGAGTAATTAAGTTTTATGATGATAAAATCATTAATAAAGTAATAAAAAAGAGTATTGATAATCGTTTTAAGAAAATTTTAGAATTAATTGCAAGTCTAGAAGAATCAAGTGATAATCCATCAAATGGTTTGATTTTTTGTTTAGATGAAACAGCTAAGTTTAAAAGAGAAATGATTAATAAATATAATAAATTCCTAAAAAAAACGCAGATTGATTTTATTAATAAAAAAATCGAGTTAATAGAAAAAGAAATAAAAAATAAGTTGATTACATATCGTCTTATTAATATGTCAAATATAAAAAAGAGTATTCAGTCTGAAGAAATAGAAGAGACACGTCATCGTAGTAGATAAAAAATGTTTGCATTTTATTGAAAATTATGGTATTTTATTGAAAGTGAGGTTTAGATTATGAAAATATTTTTCTTAGTAGTTGCAATTCTCTTAATTATTATTGTATTACTACAGAGTGGTAAAGCAGAAGCAGCTAGTCAAATAATAAGTGGGGGAAACTTAGATTTATTTAATAAAAGAAAAGAGAGAGGTAGTGAGTTATTTATTAGTAGATTAACAATGACTCTTGGTGTTCTTTTCTTTCTATTAACAATATTTATGGATGTTATTTAATAGCATCTTTTTTTTATTGTTTTTTTTTCAGAATATGATAAAATTATAGTGAGGAGATGTTATGAAAAAAATAAAATATTTGTTATTGCTTTGTTTAGGTGCAATTTGCTTAACTGGTTGTGTTAAGTTTAACGCTAATATGGACATTAAGAAAGATAAGTCCATGGATTTTTCTATTATTTTAGCTTTTGATAAGTCATTGCTAGGAGAATCTGGTGGTATTAAAGAAGAAGATCTTGCAGATATTAAAAAACAAGGATTTACAGCTACTAAATATAGTGAAGGAAAGTATGAAGGATTCAAGATAACTAAAAAAATTAAGAATATTGATGAAGTAAGTAGTGAGAATGATGTTATTTATGATTTATCAGGAATGATGAATCAAGAAGATACTGGTAGTTATATTTTTAAAGTCGTTAAAGGAGAAGAAAAAAATACCTATACAGCTAAGATTAAATTTAATAGCAAGAACGATGAATTAAATAATATGGACAATGAATTAGATATTATGGATGATGAGCCAGAAGAAACACCAGATGCGAATGATGATTTCACAATTACTAGTAATGATTTTAGTATTACTAGTGAGGATGAGTCCAATATTTTAGGTAATAATTTTGATTTATCAAATATGATGACTGACATGGATTTAAGTTTTCATGTAACATTACCTAATAGTGCTATTAGTAGTAATGCAACAACTAAAGAAAATAATGATAAAAATTTAACATGGAAATTATCTGGAGAAGGTGAAGAGTTCGTTGAGTTTTCTTTTGATTTAGAAAATTGTACAGGTAATAATATACTTTTATATGTTGCAATTGGGGTATTATTACTAGTTATTTTGGCAATCATTATCATGTTAACAAAAGGTAAAAACAAAAAAGAGACAGTTAGCGTAAGTGATACACAAGTAAATGTGAAAAATGACGTAAATGAAAATATTCAAACTGAACCTACTATAAATAATAATGTCAATGTTTTAGAAAATAATGATCATAAACAAAGTGATATGTAAACAAAACGTAAAACGCAAATGACTAAATGTCAAATATATTGCGTTTTTTTTTCTTTTTCTTATTAAATCATAAGAGTAGAGGAGTGTTAAATGATAATATATTTATACAATATATTGATATTCATGTTTGTTTAAAATTTTTTTCTTTTTTCGTTGAGTAATTTATGGTAAAATACTTAACAGGGAAGTGTAATTATGATTAAACAAGAAAATATTCGTAATTTTTCAATTATAGCTCATATTGATCATGGGAAAAGTACATTGGCTGACCGTATACTTGAAATTACTAATGCAGTAAGTACGCATGATGTGAAAGATCAAATGCTCGATTCGATGGATATTGAAAGAGAACGAGGTATTACAATTAAACTTAATGCTGTGGAATTAAATTATCATTATAATAATGAGGATTATGTCTTAAATTTAATAGATACTCCAGGACATGTTGATTTTTCATATGAAGTAAGTCGCTCTTTAGCAGCTACTGATGGAGCAATATTAGTGGTTGATGCAGCTCAAGGAATTGAAGCACAAACTCTTGCTAATCTGTTTTTAGCTCTTGATAATAATTTAACAATAATACCTGTTATTAATAAAATAGATTTACCAAATGCCGATATCCCTAAAGTAACTCAAGAACTTGTTGATACTTTTGGTTTTGATGCTAATGAAATTATTCTTACCAGTGCCAAAAATGGAACAGGCATAAAAGAACTTGTAGAAGCAATAATTGAAAGAATTCCTGCACCTAGTGGTAGTATTCATAATAAAACCCAAGGTCTTATTTTCGATAGCTTATATGATTCATATAAAGGTGCTATTATAATGATGCGTCTTAAAAATGGTGAAATAAAAGCTGGTGATAAAATAAAACTTATGGCAACTAATGCTATTTATGATGTTACTGAGGTTGGTGTCTATACGCCAAGTGTTAAGAAAAAAGAAAAACTTGTATGTGGTGAGGTAGGATACCTTTGGGGGAGTATAAAAAGTATTAGTGATGTTAGAGTTGGTGATACAGTAACGGTTATCGGTAATGAAGCTAGTGAGATGCTTCCAGGTTATAAACCAATGAAACAAGTTGTTTTCGCGGGTATTTATCCTACTGAGACTAGTCGTTATAATGAACTAAGGGATGCCTTAGAAAAACTTAAACTTAATGATGCCTCACTATCATTTGAACCAGAAACTTCTCATGCCTTAGGCTTTGGCTTTCGTTGTGGCTTTTTAGGACTTTTACACATGGAAATTGTTGAAGAACGAATTGAAAGAGAATTTAAAATAGATTTAATTGCGACAAGCCCTAGTGTTATTTATGAAGTAAAGTTAACTAATGGTGATGTCGTAATGATTGATTCACCACAAAAAATGCCTGATCGTGTTAATATATCTAGTATTAGTGAACCTTATATTAAAACAAATATCTTTACTCCTAATGACTATATTGGACCAATTATGGAATTATGTCAAAATAAACGCGGAAACTATCTTAACCTAGAATATATCGATGCTAAAAGAGTTATTATTCATTATGAATTACCTCTAAGTGAGATTGTTTATGATTTTTTTGATAAATTAAAAAGTAGTACAAAAGGCTATGCTTCTTTTGATTATGAATTAATTGGATATCGTGAAAGTGATTTAGTTAAGATGGATATTTTACTTAATGGTGAAATAGTAGATGCACTAAGTACCATTGTTCATAAAGATTTTGCTTATTCACGTGGTCGTGTGGTTGTGGAAAACTTAAAAAAATTAATACCTCGTCAAATGTTTGTGGTACCTGTTCAAGCTGCTATTGGAAGTAAAATTATTGCAAGAAGTGATATTAAAGCTTTACGTAAAGATGTTTTAGCTAAATGTTATGGTGGGGATGTATCAAGAAAGAAAAAGCTTCTTGAAAAACAAAAAGAAGGTAAAAAAAGAATGAAAACACTAGGTAGTGTTGAAGTACCTCAAGAAGCCTTTTTAGCTGTTTTATCGAATGAGGAAATTAATGATAACTAGTGCATATATTCATATACCTTTTTGTGATCATCTTTGTACTTACTGTGACTTTTGTAAAAGATATACTAATGATAAGATAATAGATAATTACCTAAAAGCTTTAGAATTAGAAATCAAAGACTATTATCAAGGAGAAAAACTTAAAACATTATATATTGGTGGTGGAACTCCGAGTAGTTTAAGTGTTTCTAGTTTACAAAAATTAATGAAGATAACAAGTCTTTTTACATTAGATTCTGATTGTGAATTTACTTTCGAAGTAAATCCTGAAAATATTAGTGAAGAAAAAATTATTTTATTAAAAAAAAGTGGCGTTAATAGAATAAGTATGGGAATAGAGAGTACTAATCCTAAATTTTTACAATATTTAGGTCGTTCTCATGATTTTCATTTAGTTGAAGAGAAAATACAATTAATTAAGAAATATATTAGTAATATTAATGTTGATTTAATTTATGCAATACCTAATGAAACAATACTTGATTTACAAAATGATTTAAATCATATTATGAAATTAAATATTAATCATATTTCAACTTATTCTTTAGAAATACATGAAAATACGATTTTAGGAATCAAAAAAACGAACTGTATATCAGATGAATTAGATCGTAAAATGTATGATTTTATCTGTCGTTATTTAAAAAAACATGATTTTAATCACTATGAGATAAGTAATTTCTGTAAAAATGATACTTATTCAAGACATAACTTGGTTTATTGGCAAAATAAGGAATATTATGGCTTTGGATTAGGTGCTTCAGGATATATTAAGACTATTCGTTATGATAATACAAGAAGTATGTATAAATATGTGAATAGTAAAAGACGTTTAAATGAAGAAAATCTTAGCATAAAAGACCAAATGATTTATGAATTAATTCTTGGTTTTCGTTTAATTAATGGCATAAATAAAAAAGTCTTTAAGGAAAAATATCATGAAGATTTAATTGAACAATATAATATTAGAGAATTGATTGATAAAGGTTATTTAGTTGATGATGGTAAAAATATTAAAGTTAGTTATAGTAAAATATATGTAGAAAATAGTATTTTAGAAAATTTTATTAATTAAAGAATATAGTTTATGATGATTGTAAAGATTGTTAACAATTATGGTGGCTTAAGGTGTCTAATTTATAGGAATGTAGATTGTGATTTTAGAAAAAATATAGTAAAACTATTGAAGTAATAGATATAAGTATAATAAAATATAGATATATTGATGCTTTTATTAAGAAGTAAGGAGTAATAAATGAAACACGAAGTATTTAGAAAAGAACTAGATTATATTAAAGATGAACGAATTAGAAGTAGTTGTGAAACAATACTTGATATGTTACCAGATTATTTCTATGAAATTCCGGCATCATCAACTGGAAAGTATCATCCAAGTTTTTCTCTTGGTGAAGGTGGATTAGTAAGACATGTTAAAGTAGCTGTTAGATTAGCTAAGGAGCTTTTAGATAATCCTTGCATTGGAGATAAGTATACCAATAATGAAAAAGATATTATGATATTTACCTTAATTTTACATGATGGACTAAAGAGTGGTTTAATTTATAATCGTTATACCGAGGCTAATCATCCAACATTAATCAAAAACTTTGTTGAAGAAAATAAAGATAAGATAAATTTAACAGAAAAAGAACTTGATTTATTTAGCCATTGTGTGGAGAGTCACATGGGATATTGGAATACCGATTACAATGGTAATGAAATATTACCAAGACCTAAAACTAAGTATGAGAATTTTGTTCATATGTGTGATTTTTTATCAAGCAAAAAGTTTTTAGATGTAAAGTTTAAAGATAATGAAATTGTAGAGAGGTAATAATGAAAAAAGATGTATTTAAAAGAGAATTTTTAACAGAGCTAGCTTTTTTTAATATGGTTAGTAGTAAGGATTTAAAAGAGGGATTTACAGATGCACAAGTTGAAGATGAATTAGTAAAATATACAACATCTTTTTATGGTGCAAGATTAGATTTTGATAAATATGCTGTTAAGAAGTGTTATTTTATAAGAACATTTGCTTATCAAATAATTAAAGGCAATCGCTTGGATGAATATCTTGATGAACTATGGCAAGATATTTTAGAAGATGAAAGAATTAAAGGTTTATAGTTTTTAAAAAATATTTTATCAACATTTGAATAAGAGATAGAATCAGGTCTGAAACAAAGTTCAGATCTGATTTTTAATAATTGTAAATACTATATAAAATTAATTTGAATCGTGTTATAATGAAGTTAGATAGAGGGAGTATTTATGAGTAAATGGGATAAAGATTATATTAAATTATGCAAGAAAATATTAAAAGAAGGGGTTCAAGTAGCAAATAGAACAGGTATTGACACTATTAAGATACCTGGGTATGAGTTTGAATTTGATTTATCAAAGGAGTTTCCTGTTTTGACAACGAAGCAGTTATTCTTTAAAAATGCAATCACGGAGATGCTTTGGATTTATCAAGCAGGAAGTAATGATGTAAGATGGCTTCAAGAACGTGGTAATCATATTTGGGATGAATGGGAATGTGATGAAAATGGTGATTGGCACGCTAGTCAAATGTTACCAGACGAAAGCGGTAAATTAGTAAAACAAGACGTAGTTAAACATTTCGGTAAAGAATACGCCCATACTATAGGAACAGCTTATGGTTGGATAGTTAATCGATATAAATTAATTGATAATTTAATTGATACAATCAAGAATAATCCGACCGATAGAAGAATGGTTATGTCTTTGTGGCAAAATGAGTTTTTAAAAACAGCGGTGTTGCCAAGTTGTGTATGGTGTAGTGAATGGGATGTGACAGATGGTAAAATAAATTTGTGGGTACATCAGAGAAGTTGTGATGTACCACTTGGTCTTCCTTTTAATGTAACTCAATATGCAGTTTTAGCTAATTTAATAGCCCAAGTAACCGGTTTAAAAGTTGGTAAGATGTATTGGAGTATTAAAGATGCCCATATTTACGTAAATCAAGTTGATGGCATTAAAGAACAAATTAAAAGGTTTGATGAAAATGGTGATTTAAAAGCTCCTAAATTATGGATTAATCCTGAAATAAAGAATTTTTATGATTTTGATAATTCAAGAGCATTAAAAGATATTAAAATCGTTGATTATCAACATATGGGAAAAATTGAATTTCCAATAGCTCAGTAGGTGTTTATGAAAAATATATCAATAATTGCCTGTGTTGGGGAAAAATTAGAATTAGGTAAAAATAATGATTTGATTTGGCATCTACCAAATGATCTAAAATATTTTAGAAAAGTAACTAATGGAAAAACAGTAATTATGGGAAGACGTACATTTGATTCTTTACCAGGAGTTTTACCAAATCGACGTAACATTGTCTTACAAATGTCCAATGAAAATTATATTGATGGTGTTGAAATATTTAATGATATTGATAGCATTATTAATGCTGTAAAGAATGAAGACGAAGTCTTTATTATAGGTGGTGCTAGTATTTATCGACAATTTTTAGATTATGCTAATAAATTATACTTAACAGAAGTTAAAGCAACATGTCCTACTGCAGAAGTGTTTTTTCCTAAATTTGATAAGAGAAAATATAAAAAAAAGACTATTGCAAAAAATAGTGATAATGGTGTAGAATATAACTTCGTTGTGTATGAAAGAAGGTGTAATGTATGATTTCTAATAATAACATACCAGGGTTTAATATTAGTGATACAATTAAAACACTAGGTATATCTGAAGAACAGTTTTTTTCATTATCCTTTGCCTGCCAAAAAGCTCTTTGTATAGGTTATTTAAAGATAATGGAAAAAAAAGATAATAATATGAAATCTAAGTTAATTACTAATTTAAAAACTGACGAGTTAACTAAAAAGAAAGTATTAACAATCTTTAAAAGAAAATAGGAGGAATAAATGGGAAAGTTTATAGTTATTGAAGGAACAGATTGTTCGGGTAAGGAAACACAAAGTAAGTTATTAGTTGAAAAGTTAACTTCTTTAGGAAAAAAAGCAATTCGAATAACTTTTCCTAATTATGATTCACCAACAGGTAAAATTATTGGGGGACCATATTTAGGAAAAGAAGAAATCAGTTCTTGTTGGTTTCCTGAAGGTGCTGTTAAGGTTGATCCTAAGGTTGCATGCCTTTATTATGCAGCTGATAGAAAATATAATGAGAATGAGATAAAAAAGTATTTAGATGATGATTATTTTGTTATTTGTGATCGTTATATTTCTAGTAATATGGCACATCAAGGAAGTAAAATTCAAGATGATAATGAGCGATTTAACATGTATCAATGGATTGATAAGCTTGAATATTGGCTATTAGGTTTACCTAAGCCTGATAAAACTATTTTTTTGCATGTTCCATATTCTTATGCTTTTGAACTTAAAAAAAATCGTTTAAGTTTAGATGAGCATGAAAAAAGTGAAGAACATCTAAAAAATTCAGAGATAGCTTATTTAGAACTTTCCTCTTATTATAATTGGACAAATATTAATTGTATTAGTAATAATAATATTAGGACAATAGAAGATATTAATAATGAAATAATGGAAAAAATAAAGGAGTATTTATGAAATATCAACGTATATTATTAAAACTAAGTGGTGAATCACTTATGGGTGATGAGGCCTTAATAGATAAAAATAAAACGATGGAGATTGCTAGATTAATTAAAAAAATAAGAGACATGGGGATTGAAGTTGGAATTGTTATTGGAGGAGGTAATTTCTTTCGTGGCAGAAGCAACCAAGACATGTATCAATTATATGTAGATACAATGGGTATGCTAGGGACAACAATTAACGCTTTAGGTCTTGCAGATGCTTTTAAAAAGGAAAACGTTCCATGTATTATTAGTACACCATTTGATTTAAATGGTCTTATTCCTCAATATAGCAGTGAAGATATATTAGAAAAAATAAAGGAAAATATTGTGATTTTTGGGGGTGGTACTGGGCATATAGGTTGTTCAACTGATACTTGTGCTTCTAATAAGGCTAGTTTAATTAAAGCTGATACCATTATTAAACTTACTAATGTAGATGGTGTTTATGATAAAGATCCAAATAAATACTCTGATGCTGTCATGTATGATTATTTAACTCATAAAGAAGTATTAGATAATCCAGAAATTAAAGTTATGGATATTCCAGCTATTAAAGAATGTCAAGAGAATAATATTGATATTAATGTAATTAATTTTGAGGATAAAGAAAATTTAATAAAAGTTTTAAATAACGAAAAAATTGGTACAAGGATATCAAGTGATGAATAATAGTAATGATGAAAAAATAAAAAAATATAAGATGCAACAAGTAAAAAAATGGCTCATTATTATTTTATCATTAGTTGTGATAATTCTTGAAGTATTAGCATTATTCAAGGTTTGCAGTATGCTTTGGGGGCTTATTATCTTTGTTCTAATTTATATTTTAAAAAAAATATTCTAAAGTAATTGATTTTAGAATATTTTTTTGTTATTATAAATATATAATAGTGAGGAATAAAAGGTGATATTATGAGTTTAGAATGGTTTTTTCAATTACCAGGTTTATTTATTACAGGAGGAATCGTATTAATACTTGTTGCATTATTAGTGTTTATACTAGGTTCTAAAGGTGATAAGAAGAAAAAGCAAGTAGATAATATTCAACAGACTAGTGTTAGTGAAATACCAGATAGTAATTCAAATAGTTTAGAAAGAGTTGCATCTGGCGAAATATCTCAATTAGGGGAAATTGGAAATTTATCCAATTCAGCATCTTCAATTGCTGAAATTAATTCAACACCAGTAACTTCAACGATAGAAATTAATTCAGCGCCAGTTGAGCCAGTTACTCCAACTGTAGAAATTAATCCAGTACCAGTTGAACCAGTAACACCAACAGTAGAAATTAATCCAGTACCAGTTGAGCCAGTTACTCCAACTGTAGAAATTAATCCAACACCAGTTGAACCAGTAACACCAACTGTAGAAGTTAATCCAACACCAGTTGAGCCAGTTACTCCAACTGTAGAAATTAATCCAGTACCAGTTGAACCAGTAACACCAACTGTAGAAATTAATCCAGTACCAGTTGAACCAGTAACACCAACTGTAGAAATTAATCCAGTACCAGTTGAACCAGTAACACCAACAGTAGAAATTAATCCAACACCAGTTGAACCAGTTACTCCAACTGTAGAAGTTAATCCAGTACCAGTTGAACCAGTAACACCAACTGTAGAAGTTAATCCAACACCAGTTGAACCAGTAACACCAACTGTAGAAATTAATCCAGTACCAGTTGAACCAGTTACTCCAACTGTAGAAACTAGTGAGCCAACACCAGTTGAGATTAATCCTAGTTCTTCTGAAACAGGAGCAACTGAACAAAATAAAAATTCAAGTGTCGAAGAAATATAAGGATATGTAACATATCCTTTTGTTCTAGAAAGGAAGTATATGAGTATTATAGATATTATTATATTAGTAATATTGTTAGCATTTGCTGTTATTGGATTTAATAGGGGTGTATTTAAATCACTTGTATCTTTTGTAGGATTTATTTTAGTAATATACGTTGCTTATCTCTTAAAAAATTATTTAGGAGATATCTTTGTTCTTGATTTACCTTTTTTTGATTTTAAAATAGGTTCTAATTTATCAGAAATTATGAATATTGTTATGTACCAGACACTTGCTTTTATTATCATGGTAATTGTCTTTGGATTAGTTTATAAATTCTTAATTGCTATATCTGGAATTTTTGAAAAATTATTAAAAATAACAGTTATTTTAGGTATTCCATCTAAAATTTTAGGACTGATTTTTGGTATATTAGAAGGATATATTATTGTTTATTTGGCACTTTTCTTCATCGCACAACCATATATTAAAATTGATGTATTAAATGAAAGTAAGTATGCGGAAACTATTCTAAGAAAGACACCTGTTTTATCTAATTTTGCAGAAAGTACATTAGAAATTATTAATGAAGTAAATGATACTTTAAAAAATAATGACGAAAACTTTGATTTAAAACTTGCTGAATTAGTGCTTAAACATAATGTTACGAGTACAGATATTATGCAAAAATTGGTTGATAGTAAAAAAATCACGGTTGATGGTATTGATAATATCATTAATAAGTATAAAAATGGTGGTGTAAGTGAGATAAATGATTAAGTATTTAAAGGGTGATTTTGAAAAAGAAATCAAAAAAGGAAGAATACTAGTTGATTTTTACGCTGATTGGTGTGGTCCATGTCGCATGATGAATCGTTCTTTAGAAAATATTCATGGTGTAGATGTTTTAAAAGTTAACGTTGATAATTTTCCACAAGTAGCTCAAAGATATGGTATCATGAGTATTCCTACTTTGATTTTATTTGAAAATGGTAATGCCTTAAAAAGTAGCGTAGGTATAATGACTGATGAAATGTTGATTGATTTTATTAAGTAGTTAAAGTAAAATAAAATATAGAAAAAAATCGATAAGTGTAACAAAATACTTTATCGATTTTTTAATTGATATTTAATTAATTATCTTTTCCATATAGCCAGTTATTAACGGCATTATCATATTGTGATTTAACATCATCATCGTTAAATGTTAGACCGTAGTCTTCACGTAGTTTAATTAAAGCTTTATATTGTGTTTTAGTATCATCTTTAATTACTTTATCGGCTAAGTTATCAAGAATGTCATCCTTAACATCGTCAAGCTTTGGTTTTTCTTTTTGTTCTTCTTTATATATTATATGATATCCATATGATGATTTAACTGTTTTTTTTGTATAACTACCAACTTTTAAATCTCGAGCGGCTTCTTCAAATTCACTATTAAATTTATTAATCATTTCTTCTTTTGTGAATGTTCCAACTAATCCACCTTCATTTTTTGTTGCATTATCATCAGTGTATTCTTTTGCTACTTCTTTAAAATCAGTACCAGCATCTAGTTTTTCATATATTTCTTTAATTTTCTTATCAACTTTTTCTTGTTCTTCTTTTTTCTCATCATCGGTCATTGAAGTTGTTACATCTAATCTTACTAGAATATGTCTAATAGTAATATCTCCATAAACTTCATTTTCATAATATTTATTAATTTCACTTTCAGATATATTAGATTTGGCGTAATCTTTAGTTGCTAACTCACGCTTGTAGTTTAAAAGAACAGTATTTTTAAACTCATCTAAATCTGTATAGCCAGCATTTTGAAGAGCTGTTAGTAGTTGTTGATCACTATTACCGTACATCATTTTATACATTTTAATCTGATTATCTACATAATTATTCATTTCATCATTAGTAGCATATTCAGTATTCAAAATACTAGTGTCAATCTCTTGAATTAAATAATTAGTAGCATAACGTGTTTTTAAGGTATCATAAAGTTCATTAGCTGATATTTGATAGTTGTTTTTGGAAAGTGATATTACACTATCATCTCCATTAGATGGACTAGTTTTATTTTTTCCACATCCAGATATTGTTAACACTAACATAGTGCACATTAAGATTTTAAATAATTTTTTCATTAATTTTCATTCCTCCATAAACGTACATTAATAATGATAACAAATTTAGCATTAAAAAACAATAATCTTGACATAATTTATAAACTTTGCCCGCACCATTTTTTATTATTGCCATAAAATAAATCGAATATATTAAAAAGGAGGAATTAAATTATGTGTAATAACTATGTATCTTCTTATGCTATTGTATTAGTTCTATTTATTTTACTAGTAATTATCGTTGGAGCTTATATTTAAATGGGAGGTGTAATTATGAATCAACAAAATGACTGCAATAATAACAATCATCAAAATTATGGATCTGGTTTTTTAATTATTGTTGTTTTATATATTTTATTAGCAATTATTATTGGTACTAGATCAAATAATTTATACTATTAAAAACTTTGAAGAAATAAAAACTTCAAAGTTTTTATATATATCTTATTATTTGAATAACTTTACCAATAATGTTAACTTGATGTAGTATAATAGTTTGATTATCATTTAAAAGGTAAAATCCATCTTTATAATTATATTTCATTACACGATATTGTTGATTAATTTTAAAAAGAGCTAAACTATTAGACTTTATTTTTTTATTTTTTTCAATGATTAGTATATCATTTTTAAAAATTCCATTTTTTTTAAAATAATCATGATTCATCTTATAGGCTACATAATTTTTTCTTTTATCAAGAGATATTTCAATAGTTTTTGTCCTTTGATTAATGATGGTTATTCTTTTTAAATTAATATTTAAAATACTGTTATCATTAATAACTAAATTGTTAAGATTATTTCTTTTTAAATATCCCTTTTTTTCTAATGATTTATAATATTGGGTAATTGAATTATTTGATTGATATCCTAGTTCTTTTTTTAAATATTTAAAAGTTGGCATAACTTTGTTTTCTTTAAAATATGTTATAATTAAGTTTAAAAATCTTTCTTCTTTTTCACTCATTTTATTCTCCATATGTACAACGGTACATATATAATATATGCTCTTTTTTCATATATAGCTTATGTGTTAGGATTTTTTTTAAAAAAAATTATTTTTAAATTATGAATGCGTATCTTATTTATGGGAGGATAAATGAATGATAAATATTGCATTTTACAAGATGATTTAAAAGATTGTGGTGTCTGTTCGCTATTGTCAATAATTCGATATTACCATGGTGATGCATCAAAAGAATATTTAAGAGAAATTACTAGAACTGATAGTAATGGGGTTAATGCTCTTAATATTCTTAAGGCTTCTCGATATATTGGCTTTTTAGCATATGGGGTAAAAGGCACTATAAAAGAGATTGATAAAAAAATGTTACCACTAATATCGCATGTAATTATTGATAAAAAATATCCTCATTTTGTAGTTATTTATAAAATAAATTTAGATAAAAATAAAATTTTAGTAATGGATCCTGCTAAAGGTTTTATAAATATTACAGTAAGTGAATTTGAAAATATTTCAACAAATTATTATTTAATATTAAAGCCAAAACATCTCATTCCCAAAATAGAAAATAATTCTAGTTATTTTGAAAAAATTGGCAAAATAATTTTGAATCACAAGTTGATTTTTTTATCAATTATAATTATGTCTTTATTTTATACGATAATTAATATTATTAATTCATATCACTTTAAGTTACTTTATGAGTCAGATAATAGCATTAAAATGATTTTTGCATTACTCATTATTATTACGATTATTAAGCATATGATTAACTATTATCGCAATTATTTATTAGTTTTGTTCAATACACTTTTGGATAAGTATTTAGTAAAAGATGCATTATATCATATTATTAACCTCCCTTATTTATACTATCGCAATCATACTAATGGTGATTTACTTAGTAGAATTAACGACCTAGGTAATGTCAAAGAATTACTAAGTAATTTGTTTGTTAGTATTTTTGTGGATTTAACTCTTGCAATTATTATTCTAATTTTTATGTTAGATATTAATATAGTACTAACAATAGTTACTTCTTTATCACTTGGCTTATATGGCATTATATCTTTTGTTTATGGCCGTTTTATTAATAAATGTTTACGTGATAATTTAGAATGTTCATCACTTGTTAATAATCATTTAGTTGAGTCATTAACTTCATTTGAAACAATTAAAAATTTATCATTACAAAATTATATTTTTAACGCTTTTGCAAGGCAATATGATCAATATAGTTCATTTAATATGAAATTATATAAAAAAATACAAAGAGAAATGTTTGCCAAAAATATTGTCTTAGATATTTTTAATATAATAGTAATCTATTTAGGAATAATGATGATTTTTCATGAAAAGTTAACCGTTATTTCACTAATTACATTTCTTTCTTTGTCAAATTATTTAATTTCACCCATTAAGAAACTTCTAGATTTACATTTAGAATATCAAAATGGAAAAGAGTCCATTCGAAGAATTAAAGAAATATATCAGATACCTTGTGAAAGACTAAGTAATAAGGATAAAATAAAATATTTATCAGGCAATATTATTATTGATAATCTTACATATTCCTATGATAGTATAAACAACATTTTTAGTAATTTATCATTGGAAATAGCTGAAGGGGACAAAGTCTTAATATATGGTGATAGTGGATGTGGTAAAAGTACTTTAATTAAGCTTTTAATTAAATATATTGATGATAATTATCAAGGAAATATCACTATAGGTGGATATGATTTAAAAAATCTGAGTTTATTATCTTTAAGAAAAAATATTTGTTATGTATCACAAAATGAGTTTTTGTATACACAAAGTATTTATGATAATATCACCTTAGGAAAAAAGATAGCTCATGCCCGTTTTTTAGATATTGCTAAAAATCTTAAGATAGATGATATCGTTAAAAAGTCAGTTGTTGGATATAATTTAGTAATTGAAAATAATGGCGAGAATCTTTCTGGTGGAGAAAGAAAAAGAATTATTGTAGCCCGTAGTTTGTTACAAAGAGCTAATATTTATATTTATGATGAGACTTTTAGTGAAATGGATATTTTACTTGAAAGAAAAATACTGTCTTATTTGTTCAAATTATATCCTGATAAAACATTTATTATAATAAGTCATCGATTTAGTAATGAAGATTTATTTAATCAAAAAATAAGAATTGGAGGCGAAATGTGAAACAATCAAATAGTGTCTTTAATCTTGATGAAATAACTATAAAAAAAGTTAATTATCATAATTTAGCTATGACACTTTTTTTAGTTATTCTAATAATTGGTATACTCATATTTTTTAAAAAAAATTATTATTATAAAAATATGTTAATAAAAGATAAAGATAGTATTTTTTTAGTTGTTGATAAGGAAATGGTTGATGTTATTTCAGATAGTAAGAAAATTATTGTTAATAAAATATCAAGTGGTTATAGTATAAATAAAATTATTGATTATAGTGATATATGTTATGTTGAAATAATGTTTGATAACAATATTACTAATATTCAAAATACAGAATATCAATTATTATTAGGAAAGGAGACAATTTTTGAATATTTTATTCGAATTATCAAAAAAATCTGATGAAAAAAATAAATGATTTAGAACTAAAGAAGGTACAAGGAGGATTTTCTGGATGGGCATTAGCTGGTATTAGTCTATTGGTAACTTTCGTTGCTGGTGTTATAGATGGGATTGCCCGACCTAAAAAATGTCAAAGTTAAGGAGGTTAAATGAGAGTAGAGGATAGTGAAATTCAAGTAATAAATGGTGGTTCCGGACTTGGTGCAACTTTTTTGAATTATTTGTCTAATGCCATTAAGGTTATTTATGGTATTGGTCAGGATGTTGGTGGTTCGCTTAGGCGAATTGCTTTAGGGAAAATATGCCCACTGTAATCAAAAATAGCTTCGTAAAAAAAATAATTAAATATGCTTTATATTTTTTGGCTAGCATATTTGGTCTATTCATAGTAACTATTTTAGTAGAAGCAATATATAATTTAGGTTTTTATGTTGGCACTTTTTTACGATGTCTTTATCATATTGTTTGTCACTAAAAAAGCATTATTTCTGACAAAAAGTCACAGTTTATGACAAAAAGTCCTTGTCAAATATAGGAAAGTTTGCTATAATTTAGTTGATTTTATGCATGAAGGGAGGGAGAAAAATGACACATGTAGCTGTGAAGAATGGAAATTTAGATGGTGCTTTAAGAAAGTTTAAGCAAAAAGTAGCAAGAGATGGCATCCCTTCTGAAATTAAAAAAAGAGAAGCATATGATAAACCTGGTATAAGAAGACGCGAAGCTAAAAAAGCAGGAATTAAAAATACACGTAAACGTGAAAAAAATAATAGAGACTAATTTAATGATTAGTTTCTTTTTCTATTTACTTTTATAGATAGATAATTGTATAATTTAAGTGGAGGCATTTATGCGAGTTTATAATTTAGTATGTAGATTTAAAAGAAAATATCCGATGACAGTAGCTAATTTCTTGAATAGACATTCAAAAGTTGCTCAAAGTATTATTGATCGTGATGAAAAAATACTTTATGCTTTTTGCGGGCAAAAAAACGACTCTTATAGCGTATTATTTGATACCTGTGTAGTTGTTGTTACTGATAAACGTCTTATTATTGGTCAAAAAAGATTACTATGGGGTTATCAAATAGCAACTGTAACTCCTGAATTATTTAATGATTTGAAAATATATAGTGGTTTATTGTTTGGTAAAGTAGAAATTGATACTGTTAAGGAAGTTATTTATATTTCTAATTTAGATAAACATTCATTAGATGAAATTGAAACTAATGTTAATAATATTATGTTGAAAAACAAAAAGAGAAATAAAGGAGAATAATAATGATGTATGAACAAATAAAAAATGATATTGTCATGGCTTTAAAAGAAAAAAATACACTAAAATTGCAAACATTGCGTGGTATTAAAGGAGAAGTAGACTTAGAACATATTAATAAAAAAGTAGAAATTACTGATGATTTAATTATTAGTGTATTATCACATCAAATAAAAACAAGAAAAGAATCAATTATAGAATTTGAAAAAGGCAATCGCGATGATTTAATTAGTAAAACCCAAGATGAAATAAAATTACTAGAGACGTATTTACCAAAACAATTAACACTAGATGAAATCAATACTATTATTGATAATGCATTTCAAAAAGTAAAACCTACATCAGCAAAAGACATGGGACTTATTATGAGAGAGGTTACACCTCTTCTTAAAGGAAAAGCTGATATGAGTACGGTAAGTTCTATAATAAAAGAAAGATTAGCTAGTTTATAATGGATGATTTATACTCATATGAGAGAAAATTACTCGAAAAGAAAATTACATTAATAGCTGGTGTTGATGAGGTAGGACGAGGTCCTTTAGTAGGACCAGTTGTCACTGCAGCAGTTATTTTACCACCATATTATAAATTAGAAGGATTAACAGATTCTAAAAAATTAACAGAGAAAAAAAGAAATCAGTTTTATGATATTATTATGCATGATGCGATTAGTGTAGCAATTGGTATAAAAGACAATACAGTTATTGATAAAATAAATATTTATGAGGCTACTAAATTAGCGATGATTGAAGCAATTACCAATTTAGAAATAAAACCAGAGCATGTTTTAATTGATGCTATGCCACTTGAAATTGAAATTGCCCATACTTCAATTATTAAGGGAGATGCTAAAAGTTTATCTATTGCCGCAGCATCAGTTATTGCCAAAGTTACTCGTGATAAAATGATGTATTCTCTAGATAAAGAATATCCCATGTATAATTATAAAAAAAATAAAGGTTATCCCACCAAAGAACATATTGAAGCAATCAATAAGTATGGTATAAATAGTTATTATCGTAAGACATATGGGCCAGTACGTGATTATTTAGAAAAGAATAAATAATCTTTTTTTTTGACAATTTTTGCTTTAAAAGTTCGCTATTATTTTAGTATGAAAAAGAAAATAATCATTATATTAAGTATTATTCTTTTCTTTTTTCTTGATGCTACTATTAGTTATGCGAAAAGAAAAAATTATATTGTTGAAAATATACAAAACGATGAGATGCGGGCAATATATATATCGTACATTGAATACTTAAATCATTTCTATGGAGGCAGTAAAACAATAAATCAAGCCAAAATTGACAAAATGATGGAAAAAATCAAAAATTATAATTTGAATTGCATTTTATTACATGTTAGTCCTTTTTCAGACAGTATTTATGAATCAAAACTATTTCCGTATAGTTATACATTAACAGGAAAGGAAGGTCATAATCCTGGTTTTGACTATTTAGATTATTTTATTAAGGTAGCTCATCAAAAGAAAATAAAAGTTTATGCATGGATTAATCCATACCGTATTAGTTTTAGTAATGAAACAAAAGATATTAGTATAACAAATCCAGCCTATAAACTACTTGAAACATCAAGTGTAGGTATTAGTAGAAAAGGGATATATTATAATCCTGCATCGACGATAGTAAAAGACTTATTAATTAAACAAATTGAAGAAATAATTGATAATTATAACGTAGATGGTATTCATTTTGATGATTATTTTTACATACAAGATGATATTGATAAAATAGAGTATGATGCATATAAAGAGCAAGGAGGTACTTTATCACTACGTGATTTTCGCTTAGAAATGACTAATGATCTTGTAGCCAAAGTTTATGAAACAATTAAGAAAAAAAATAATAAAATAATTTTCTCTATCGCACCAGATGGTAACATTAATAATAATTATATATATCATTATGCGGATGTTAAGACATGGCTTAATAGTGATAAATATGTCGATATTATTATGCCACAAATATATTATGGTTTTGAAAATGAATATTCGCCATTTAAAAAAGTTTTAGATACTTGGCTGGGCTTACGAAAAAATAATAATATTCAAGTAGTACCTGTGCTGGCTTTATATAAAATCGGAGAAATAGATAAGGAAGCGGGAATTGGTAAAAGTGAATGGCTTGATAATAGAGAAATTATTAATCAACAAATATCCTTAATTAAAAATTATAATTTATCCGGTTATGCTTTTTTTCGCTATGATTTTTTATCAAAATATTCTAGCTAAATTATATGTCTATTAATTCTTATAGTAATGTAAAGTATAAAAAAAAACTAAAAAAACATAGTTAAAAATTTAATATTGTGTTATTATTATATTAGGTGATAATATGTTTGATAATTTGACAATGGAAATAATTTATTATTCAGCAATACCAGCTATTATATTTGCAGTATTTGCCTTGATTTTTTTATTGTTTCATACTAAAAAAGAAAAGGACTATTATAAATACAATTACATAATTAAAGTTTCATTAATTTTAATGATTGCTTTTGTTTTACCGCTTATTACAGGATTTGGCATTTGGGTACTAATAAGATGTTTAAATAAGGGTACTATAATGTCGAATATTTTCTATATTATAATTTTATTTGCATTAGTTATTGCTTTAATTGTACTATTAATTACTATTTGTAAAAAATTATATAAGCGTTTTGAAAATGATGCAGAGAATATGAACGAAGTTTATAATTAAAAGGGCTATGTTAAGCCCTTTTTTAATATAATTCTTTTTTTAGATTTTCCATATTTTTTTCCGTAATATCAATATAGTTTTCTTTGTTATTTCTTTCTTGATCAGTAATATTTTTTAAATTACGAAATTCTAATTCTTTACATTTCTCATTATCAATTAATTCTTTAACTTTACTTGGTAATTCACTATCTTCAAGACGATAGAAATAATTAATTTTTTTGTTTTCCACAGCCTCATTTAATAAGGCAAGATTCTTTTCATATAACTCATGTTTTTCATTAACAACAATAACAGTTAATCCATATTTTTCTAAGAATAATAAAGCTTTATCATTGGTATAAATAGTCTTTTTATTTGCATTTTCCACTAGAGTTTTAAAGTTTGCATCTAGTTCCGATAATTCTAGTTTTAGAGCATTGAACTTATCCTCAATTTCGATTTTTAAATAGGTATTATCAATATATTCTTCAAGTCCATTTTTAATGTTTTGTAAAATCATCAACAAATTAGCTGGGTTAAGCCATAATTCACTTACATCCTGTTTGTATTCCATTCCGTATGTTGCGTCAATTAATTTAAGTTTTTTATTTTGATTAATTAAATTAACGGCAATATCGGAGTCTTTTGTTAAACCCATATATATAAATAAATCTTTTTGACTATTATCTTTTATTTGTTTTTCAGTAAGAGTATAGTTATCAGTATCAGTATCGTCAGGATAAATTGAGTTTACAATGGAACTTTGCCCATATAGATAATTAGTCGAGTATTCAAGAGGATAGATTGTTGTAATAATATTAATATTTTCCATGTTATCTCTTTTAAAAAGAGAACATCCTGTAAATAATAGTGATAAAACTAATATAATATATCTTATTTTTTTCATTTTTTCTCCTTTTTTGGTGGTAAATCAATACCTCCTTTGGCGAATGGATGACAGCGAAGAAGTCTTTTTATTGTCAAAAAAGATCCTTTTAAAGCCCCAAAATCATTTAATACAGTTATAGCATAATTAGAACATGTGGGAATGTATTTACATTGACTGTGGCTTTTTAAAGGCATTTTTTGATATTGTCTAATTAAATGTATTAATATTTGCTTCACCATTACACACCTATACTAATTTTACTATTATTTTATTAATTAGACAAGGTTAAAAATACTTTATTTTCTTTTATAATAGTAGTTTAGGAAAAATGTCTAGATTTAATAGACATTTTCTTTAAAATTTGATACTATTATTATAGGATTAGTTTTATGAAAAGAATAGATAGATTAGAAAAAATTAGTATTATTAGTCTTTTTATTTTGCTATTTCTTATGATGATTATTGTACCAAATATAAATACGGATATTAATACGGGAAAATTAATCATTAATGAGGTAATGCTTATTAATAATAGTACAATAACAGATAGTGATGGTAAATATAATGACTATATTGAATTATATAATGGTTATGATTATGATATTAATCTTTATGGTTATTATCTTACTGATAGTATGAAAGAAACTAGAAAATGGAAGTTTCCAGATGTAACTATTAAAGCGAATGATTATTTACTTATTTTTGCCTCTGGTAAGAATAGAATTACTGATGAATTACATACAAATTTTAAGTTAGATGCCAATGGTGAAACTATTGCACTATCAAATAGTTCAGCTAAAGTAATTAGTAAAGTATATGTTAGAGAAAGTCTTAAAGATACATCTTTTGGTTTTAATGGAAAGGAATATGTTTACTATTATAATGGTACACCGAATAAAGAAAATAGTGGAGATTATCAAGAGGAACCAATTAAGAAAATAGAAAGTAACGTTAAATTACAAATAACTGAATATATGACTAATAATTTAAATTATCAAGTAAGTAGTGATAAGAAGTACTATAGTTTAATAGAAATATATAATGATGATAAACAAGATATTAATTTAAAAGGGTTTTATTTATCTGATAAAGAAGATAATCTTACTAAATATACCTTTCCAGATGTTACTATAAAAAAGGGTGAATATCTTGTAGTATATGCATCAGGATTAGATAAGATAATTGATAATGAAATTCATACTAATTTTAAATTAAATAATGATGATGGAGTACTGATATTATCAAGTCCTAATAAGGCTATAATTGAACAAATTAAACTAGAAAAATTAGATGGAAATACATCATACGGCTTATGGGAAGGAAAGTGGAATCTTTATACTAAACCATCATTAGGTCTAGCAAATACAAAAGATTTTGGTGAAAACAGTGTTTTAAAAAATGTCATTATTAATGAAGTTAGTATTTATCCAAGAGAAGCTATTGAACTTTTTAATTGCAGTGATATAGATATTAATTTAAATGGTTATAGTTTAAGTGATAAAAGTGGAAAAAAATATAATTTCAAAAATCAAGTAATTAAGAAAAATAATTATTTAGTAATAGATACCAGTAAACTAGGTTTTAGTATTAATAACACTAATGAAATTATTTATTTAACTAATAATGGGCAAATAGTTGATACTTTTTCGGTTAATCGATTAATAGGAAATATTAGTACAGGTATATCTGATGGTAAAAAAGTATATTATAAAAATATTACATTAGGTAGCAATAATTCATCTAATATTTATAATGGTTTTAGTGAAACACCTGTTTTTAATATTGATGGTGGTTATATTGAAAAAGATACTGAAATTTCTTTAAAAACCAATGATAATAGTACGATTTATTATACTACTGATGGTTCTTTTCCAAGTAAAAAGAGTATTAAGTATGATAAACCAATAAAAATTAGTAAAACTACTGTTATTAAAGCTATTAGTTATCAAGATAATTATCTAGAATCAAATGTAATATCACGAACTTTTCTTGTAAATAAAAAACATAATATTGCTTATGTTTCTGTATCAAGTGATTATGGTAGTTTATTTGGAGGTAATGGTTTAATAACTAATTATACAAGTAACCAAACAAAAAAAGTTAGTGTCGAATTTTATGAAGAAAATGGTTCTTTAGGAACGAGTTTTATTGCTGATGCTAAGTTATCAGGCATGGATTCACGAAAAGAACCACAAAAAAGTATTAGTTTATATCTTCGTAAACGTTATGGACAAAGTTTTGTTACCTATCCATTTTTTCCTAATATGGATTATCATACTTATTCATCAATTCTTCTTCGTAATGCTGGGGAAGACCCTAAAGGAGTACGAATTATGGATGCAGCTTTAACCCGTATTTTAAAAGGGGAGATGGATATTGATATGCAAGAATATCGTCCTGTATCTGTATACTTAAATGGAAATTATTATGGAATATATAATTTACGAGAAAAACTAAATGGTGATTATGTTGAAAGTAAGTTTGGTATTGATAATGATGAACTAGATCTTTTAAAATATCGAACACCTGTTAAAGGAAGTAGTAGTGAATATAATAAATTAGTTAATTATATTAATACACATGATTCTCGAAATAAAGATGTCTATGAATATTTAAAAAGTCAAATTGATATTCAAGAATTAATTAACTATTGGATTGTTGAAAGTTTTTATGGTAATACAGATTTAGGTAATATTCGTTATTATAAAAGTCAAGATAGTAAATGGCGTTGGATGTTATATGATTTGGATTGGTCACTTTGGAATATGAATCTTGATATGGGATATCCTATTAAGTATTCTAGGGTACCAGCTGCTACATATTTATCATCAAGTATTAATATTGTAAGAAAATTATATCAAAATAGTGAGTTTAAAGATTTATATTTAACAAGTTTAGCTAAGTATTTAAAAGAAACCTTTAAACCAAGTCGAATGACTAAAATAGTTGATGAATTATCCCTTGAAATTGAAAGTGAAATGCCATATCATATTAATAGATGGGGTAGTAGTTATGGAAGACTAAGTAGTATATCAGCTTGGAAAAATAATCTAAATGCATTTAAGAATAGTTTAACAACGCGCTATAACCGAGTTATAAATAATTTACGTAGTAATTTTAATTTAAGTAATAGTGAATATAATAAATACTTTGGAGATTTGAAATGAGAAAATATGGATTAATAATAATACTCTTTATAATTGGTGCAGTTCTTGTCTTACTCTTTCAAAAGAATCATGACTTTATTAAATCAGGTGATTTATATATTAGTGAAATTGTAGCTAGTAATAGTTATACTTATAAAGATAATGATGGTGAATATTCTGATTATATTGAATTATATAATGGTAATTCTTATGATATAAATCTTAAAAATTATCGTTTATCAGATAGTATATATGAAGTAAATAAGTGGCGTTTTCCAAGTGTTACAATTAAAAGTGGAGAATATCTCATTATTTATGCATCAGGGAAAAATAAATGTGAAAAAAACATATGTCATACGAACTTTAAATTAAGTAAAGATGGTGAAACAGTATCTTTAATTGATAATACAGGTAATATCATAAGTCGTGTTATGTTTAAGGAAATAGCTAATGATTATGCTATTAGTTATTCTAATGGTAAGTATATAGTAACTACTCCTTCACCAGGTAAAGAAAATAGTAATGAAGAAATAACTAAACTAGATACAAGTAAAATAAAAATAATTATTAATGAATATCTAACGCATAACAAAGGAGCTAATTATAATAGTAGTGGAGAATATTCTGATTGGATTGAATTATATAATATGGGAGATGATATATCATTAAAAGGTCTTGCTATATCAGATGATAGTAAAATACTCAATAAATTTTCACTACCTGATCAAATAATAAAAAAAGGTGAATATTTAATTATTTACCTAAATGGTGGAAAAAGTATTGATGGAGTAATTACAGCTAATTTTAAATTATCAGATCAGGATGAAAAAATTATTTTATCAGGAGATGGAAAAATAATAGATGAAGTAAAGATTGTACCACTTGATAAAAATATGAGTTATGGTCTAAAGGATGATAAATGGTTATATTTCTATACGCCAACACCTGGTAAAGATAATAATACATATGGTGTAGAAGAGGTGATGCTAAATGGAAATACTTAAAACATTTCGTCATGAATATAAATATGTCATTCCATTTGGAGAAATGTTAAAAATTAGAAATGAGCTAGATAAAGTTTTAACACTTGATCGAGATGGTGCCTATATGGTTCGTAGTGTTTATTTTGATAGTCAAGATGATACTGATTATTATGATAAGCAAGGTGGAGAAATGATTAGAAAAAAACTAAGATTACGAATTTATGATGTTAATAGTGATTTAGCTAAAATAGAAATTAAAGGTAAATATGACTATCATCAGTTAAAAGAATCTTTAGTAATTAATAGAAAGATGGCTTTAAATATTATTAATGGTAATTATCATGATTTACTATTAATGGATAATGATTTAGCTAAAAAAATCTATGTTTATTTACAAAGTGGATATCGACCTAAAGTTATTATTGAATATGAAAGAATAGCTTATATTACCAATACAACTACGAGAATAACTTTTGATATGAATATAAAAAAGAGTAATGATTTTGATAAGTTTTATAGTAAAACAATTAATTATTTGAATTTAACAAATAAAAATGATGTTGTCTTAGAAGTAAAATTTGATAGATTTTTAGAACCTTATATCGCTAAAATCTTAGATAAATATATTTCGAGATATCAATCAGTTAGTAAATATGTAATGGGAAGGAATGATTATTAATGAAAAAAGTTTTAGAAGCATTAAGTGAAATGCAAACCAAAATGCCAATTGAGACAGTATTCTTAATTTTAGTAATTGCTTTTATTGTAGCAATGATTATTTATTTAACGTATAAAAATACCTATACTGGAGTAATGTATAATCCAAGGTTTAATGTATCTTTAGTTATGATTACTATGGTAACAACAATTGTTATGGTAGTTATTGGAAGTAATATTTCCGTATCTTTAGGTATGGTTGGTGCTTTATCAATTATAAGATTTAGAACGGCCGTTAAAGATCCAAGAGACACCGCTTTTATTTTTTGGGGTGTAGTATCAGGTCTTGCTTGTGGAACGCAAAACTATACAATTGTTTTAGCAGGTAGCGTAGTTATTTGTTTAGTATTATTTGGTTTTAAAAGAGTTATTAGCAAAGATGATAAGTATCTTCTTATTGTTCGAGGAAATGACTTAGATATCAAAGAAATTGAAAAAATGATTGAAAAGAATACTAAATATTTATCATGTAAAGGTAAATATGTAAAAGATAGTAATGTAGAATTAATATATGATGTTAAATTAAAAAATAATAAAGATGATAGTTTAATCAATGTATTAAAAGATAATGTTATGGTTGATACCGTTAATTTAGTAGCTAATAATACAGATACTATGGGATAATTAAGGAGATAATTATGGGAAGATTTTTAATTAAATCGAAAAAACAAATGTTATTAGTAATTGGAGTATTTACCCTAGTATTAATGTTAGTAGGAACAGTAACATATGCCTTCTTTAATTACACAAGAACAGGAGCAGCCAATACTATTAGAGTAGGTAGAATAAGTTTTGTAACAAGACAAACAAAAACTATTAGTTTAAATAATTTATTTCCTATTGATCCAACCGATACAGAAGCAATGGCTGATGCTACAAAAGTTGGTACATTAGAAATTGAAATTGAAGGAGATACTGATTATGTAGATGGTGTAGAATAT
>OCVV012863982.1_pt1 | contig 32267 bp, 34 predicted proteins | sample 1539721 | NCBI WGS metagenome assembly OCVV01 (sample SAMN02144230, study PRJEB22623) | gut metagenome | biome: sheep rumen | host: Ovis aries | place: New Zealand | reverse complement strand
CCATTCTCATTTTTATATCTATCTGGACAATGCCAGTGCACAGAACAGTCGCTTGATTTCTACATTAAAAATGTTTGGTCTTGAAAAGCAGTTACATTATGAGACATCATCATTGCCTAAGGCGCTTCCGATAATAGATTACACTAAAGTCGAACCCATCTTGAAGGCTAAGAGAGAAGAGTCGTTGAAATTGCTTAAACAATCAATCGAAGAAAAGTTGGAAGATCAGAAGTAGTATGCAAAGTAGATTCATGCATAGTTATGGCATCAATATATTATTGGTCCTGTCGCTTTTAATACCGTGTTTTGGCATATTTGCGTGTAAAGAGGTGTCCATCGAAGTGGATAACCCCGAAGAGGAAGAAGTATTCAATGTCCCTCATTATTATTTTGAGAACAATTACTTGGATAACAGAATTGCAGTAATTAATGACGCAATTAAAGAGTGTTCTGATAATTGTGAGGCTTTTTTCTGGATAACGGATATTCACTGGGAGGAAAAGTACAACACACGGCAGGCACCTGTTTTGATAAAGTACATTGCATCTAAAACGGGTCTTGATATGATTTTGAATGGAGGTGATACGGCGGATTCAAAAGAGGTTTGTGAGGATGCCATTGAGAACCTTAAAGAGGCGATAGGATCGAACAAAGTATATACTGTAACGGGCAATCATGAAATTGTAAACGCTTCAAGTTATGAGAATCCATTTGCAAGAGTTGCGGACGCCATAAGAAGTCATAATACAGATGTTCTATTTGGTGATAATGACAGGTCTTATTTCTATTTCGACAATACGGAAAATAAAGTCAGATATGTGGGGTTAGCTTCGTTTGGATATTACCACGATAAGAAATGTGACTCATGCTATACGCCAGAGCAGTTGGAGTGGTTTACGAACACGGCATTAAATGTTGAGCCCGGTTGGACGATTATCATTTTTACACATTCTATTTATGCGGTCTCTTGCGCTACTGACATAATGTATACATCGCCAGTTGGAGCAACTGATTTCATTGCTGCTATAGATAATTATCATGGGAATGGAACCATTGCTTGTGTATTAATCGGCCATACCCATAGAGATAGAATTCATATAGGTAGTACGGGCGTTCCTTACATTATTAGTGCAAGTGACCGCTATTATCCATTTCAGGACGATATTAATGTATCACGTGTACCTGGTACAATTAGTGAACAGCATTTTGAAGTATTTGTCATGGACAAGGGGAAACGAGAGATTAAGCTTTTCTCCATTGGCGCAAATGCACGGGACGGGTATGATAATGAACCCGGTGAGGAAGTGGATGTCAGGGTTGTCAACTATTAATTATTAGCAAGTATGCAGAAATTGTTATTCACAGGAGGCACGGGGTTCCTGGGGAAAAATGTAATGCCTTTACTGAAAGAACGTTATGAAGTAACAACGTGCGGAATCACTCCGGATGATACGTTGAAGTCGAACCTGGCCAAGGAAGTTCCGGACTTGCCAGAGCGATACGACGTGGTGCTTCATGCCTGTGGCAAAGCTCATGTGGTGCCTAAAACGGATGCGGAGAAACAAGCGTTCTATGATGTGAATTATCAGGGTACGGTTAATCTGTGCGCGGCATTGGAGAATGTCGGTGTTCCCAAAGCACTGGTGTTTATCTCGACAGTGGCCGTATATGGTTGTGAATATGGCGACATGATTGATGAATATCATCCTTTAAATGGTAAAACTCCTTACGCAGATAGCAAGATAAAGGCAGAGGAGTACCTAACCAAATGGTGCTTGAATCATCAGGTGAAGTTAAGTATTTTACGTCCGTCTCTTCTTGCAGGCAAGAATGCACCCGGCAATTTGGGCTCTATGGTTGAGGGCATCAAAAAGGGATTCTACATGAATATAGCAGGGGGCAAGGTCGTGAAGAGTATTCTCATGGCAGAAGATATCGCCCGGCTTCTTCCGCTGCTGGAGGAGAAAGGTGGTATTTATAACGTATGTGACACGCGTCAGCCTTCCTTCGGTGAGATATCCCAGTCCGTCGCAAAGCAGTTAGGCAAGCATAAGCCTATCAGCATTCCATACTGGATGGCTTGGTGCATGGCTAAGGTGGGGGATTTGCTGGGAGAAAAGGCTCCTATTAATTCCTATAAACTGGATAAGATGACCAAATCGCTCACGTTCAGCAATGAAAAAGCACGGCATGAGTTAAATTGGGAGCCGTTGGATGTTCTGGAGAACTACAAGATTTAGGCTGTTTATTTTTTAGTTAGTTGTGGTTTCCGATTCGATACTTCTTTTTCTGCAATTACTCCATAAGGCGCTGGACAATTCTTATCATATGGAATTGTCTGAAGATGCAGATTGGGCAAGCATGTTGGAACTGGCCTCTGAACAAGGAGTGCAAGGGATTTGCCTGGAGGCGATAGAACAGCTGCCTGTAGGAACAATCCCGAAACAAATACTATTGCAGTGGATTGGTTTTTCTGAAAGGCAGCGGCAGCAATATGAACAGACCTGGACAGTGGCGTGTAAGCTGGATAAGCTATGGGTTGCAGAAGGTATCCAGGCAACTGTGCTGAAGGGACGTTCTATCGCGAAATACTATCCTGTGCCATCGCATCGCTACAGTTGTGATCTGGATGTGTTCATAGGAGGTGAGTGGGGACGTGCCTGCGAGTTGCTGGAAGGGCAAGGAATACGGCTGGAACACGAGGTGTATAAGGAGGTGGAGTTTACACTGGCCAATGTCTATGTGGAGTGCCACAGGTATATTACACCAGTAAGGGGCAATAAACACTTGAAAGAGTTTGAGCGCTACTTGCGTTCGTTGCTGGATGGTGAGCCAAAGGAGTGTTTTGAAGGAACCACACTGGTTTGTCCTCCGTTGATGTTTACCGTGATGCTTTATATAGAGCACGCCTTGGGGGATTTGCTGCACGGGCATCTGACACTGAAACATATCGTGGACTGGGTGGTGCTCAGGAGGCAGTCGGTGGATTGGGATGCTTTCAACGTAAAATGCAGGGCGTTTAAGTTTGATAAGTTCCTGCCGTTGATAGATGCTTTGGCAGATGTGGTGGAAGGCAAGATGGAATATCAGGAGCTCCAGCCATCGTATCAAGAGGTATTTGATGAGATATTCAAGACCCCGGTAGCAAAAAGCCCTCGCTCATGGTTCGGAAGACGTGTAGAGTTGTTCTTCAGCATCCTGCGCAACGGCAAGAAGTACCAGCGGTTTGGTTACACCTCTATGCCGTCATTCCTTTTTAATAGTGTCTGGGCGCATTTCTTTGATAAGGAAGTTGGCGATTTAAGAGGTTAATAGAAACACTGAAATCATATATCGAAAGTTAAGGTGGGGGGCTTGATCTTCCATTCCAGATTATATAACACCAGAGTATTTGTATCGGACGTGTGGAGAAAACGCTTCTCTTAAATAAATCAAGGAAGCGATGGCTGATGTCAGAACGATGAGAGTTCTTTAAGGTGAAGATTGCGGCAGAGAACTATATCATAGAGAAGTTTGCACCGGAGGCACTGAAGCGTCCGTTCCATAACTTTACGGACGAAGATGCTGTGGTGGATGGAAAGAAGGTGTACATCATGCGTCCGTGTATGATTCACGGGCCCGGCAACAAGGGTAATCTGAACTTACTGTATGGTGTGGTGAGCAAAGGAATTCCCTGGCCGTTGGGTGCCTTTGAGAACAGGCGTTCGTTTACGAGCATCGGCAACTTGCAGGAGGTGATCAAGGGTCTCCTGACCAAGGAGGCCCCCAGCGGCATCTATCACATGGGTGATGATGAAGCACTATCCACCAACGAACTGATAGAGGTGATATGCAGTGCCCTGGGCAAGAAAGCGCATATCTGGAACATCCCCCGCGGCCTGATGAACGGCTTTGCCAAGGTTGGTGACGTGCTCCACCTGCCCCTGAACAGTTTACGAATGCAGAAGTTGACTGAGAACTATGTGGTGTCAAATGCTAAGATCAAGGCGGCTCTTGGCATGAAGGAGATGCCGGTGAGAGCTAAAGATGGGCTGAGGGAGACTATTAAGAGTTTTGCGGAAAAGTAGCTTACCGCTTACGGCTTACGGTTCAAGGTTATGGCTGATTCAATGTTGAAAGAAAGATTGCAAGCGTTTATTGAGAGTGAAGGAAAGTCATGCTCCTTCGATCCGGAATTGATAACTCCAGAGTATGTGTATAGGATGTGGGGAGGAGCAGTGGCCATCGAAGATATTGCCACTGCGATGAAGTTTGTCAAATTACCCATGTAATATGATCCAAGACGCGAAGTGGTTGGCTAAGTATAATGAAGTGAAGAACTTCATTGAGACGAACAAGCGCAATCCATCCAAACATCGCATAGAAGAACACTTGATGCTGAATTTCATTAAGCATAATAGGAAGCTCTTAAATAAGGGTGAGATGAAGGATGACCGGGTAGAAAAATTCAATGAGCTGCTTGCTATGATGGAAGAATATAAAAGGGTTAATCAGTGGAGGTGATTTCTAAATAAATAGTACTGTATATATGCCAAATACGCAGCAATTGAGAATGGAGGACATGAGCGAGGCTTATCTTAGAGCCTTGTGTGCAGCCAATGGATACACCATCGACAAACGAGAACACGATAACGATGGTGTTGATATTGGATTGGTATGTAGCGGTAAAGTGGCAGATGATAGCATCTTGGAGAGTACAGAACTGAAGATTCAGTTGAAGTCTTCTTATGCCAACATCACTGCGCATGAAGATGGCTCAATAACCTACAAACTCGAAGTTAAGAACTACAAATCGCTGATAAGCACCAATAGGATGGTGCCACTGATATTGGTGGTGTTCCACATGCCTAGTGAAGAGGCGCAATGGTTAGAGCAGACGACGGACTGGCTAAAGATAAAGAAATGTGCTTACTGGATTTCTCTAAAAGGTTGGGAAGACACCGATAATGCAGAGAAAATCTCGATAAGAATACCGGCAGAGAACCTGCTGACAAAGGACTCTTTGAAGGGGATAATGCGTAAGGCATCTAAAATGGAAGAGCTATGAGTATTCTTGTAGAAAAACTTGATGGTGCAAAGATGGTTAAATATCTCGCCCTAAAGAACTGGCGGGATTTGGGGACTGTGTATGCTGGGAAAGTGAAGCAAATGCAGTCGCCCGATGGAAAATTTGCGGTGTTGCTTCCTTTGGTAAGTACTTTTGAGGATAATGAAGAGGTAATGCTGAGGGCACTACGTGTTATTGCAACATTTGAAGAGACCACGGAAATCAGCCTTTATAACCGTCTTACAAACCCATCGTATGATTTCCTGCGCTGGAGAATTGCTGGTGATTCTACTGCTGGTGGTAATATACCTTTCAACTCAATGGGGGCCAACATCGACTTCATAAAGGATTTGTTGGGAACTGCCTGCTTGGATATTCTCTCACCTGCAGTTTATCATGCAAAGGTTTACACTAAAGAGGTAAATGAGCAGTTGGCACAATATAGTTTTGGTCAGACTGAGATAGGTAGCTATATCATGAATGTGCTCTGTCCTTTGGGTCATTATCAGTATCAGTTATTTGATCCGGACACGGAGAATCTACCGTTAGCGAGGCGAATCAATCTGAATATACTAAACAACATAGAAACTATTCAGAGATCGGTTGAGGATAACAGTCAGGAACTGAATGACAATGTAGAGAGTCAGGCTATCAGCGTCAACTTTTTGAGTTCGCTGTCGGAAATGTATGAAGAAAACAAAGATTCTCAGATAACGCTGAAGGCTGACTGGAATAGGGATGTGCCGCTGATAGGAAATCCAAATCCTGTTAGCAATGTACTGCTGAAACCAAACTGTCTGGAACGAGTAATGATGACCGTTGAAACGTACACCCCAAAGGAAGAGCAAAACGTAAAAGCAACCTATTTTGGTAAGATAACAAACATTGGTACAGAGGCTGAAATAGAGAACAGAACGGTGTTTGATATAAAAGTTGCCACTATTGGTGAAAACCTCAGGACAGTGTATGTGATTGCTACGCTAAGTTATTCCGATTTCTTTATTATGGCAGATAAAGCCTTTCAAGAAGGTGCTAACGTAAAGATAACCGGATCACGGACTACCACAGCGAGAAGCATAAAATTGAAAGAGGCTTCGATAGAGGTGGCTGAGTGAGAGGAATGGTTAATGATTGAAAATACTCATTTGTATGAAAACGCTATATCTGATAGGGAATGGTTTTGACATCCATCATAGTATTCCAAGCCGGTACTCGAATTACCAGAACTGGCTGGAAGAGAATGATGCAGACCTCTTAGAGCGTCTAAGAAATTACTATGATGTGGATGACAAAGAATGGTGGAAGCAATTTGAACTTGAACTTGGCCATCCAGATATGGCGGAGTATATTGAAGAGACAGCCTTCGAAAACCAACCAGACTATGGAAGTGATGATTTTCGAGACCGTGATTACCATGCTGGTGAGTTTGCTGCTGAAGACGAAATAGGGTCTCTTGTCGCTGAGATTAAAAACACTTTTACTGGCTGGGTTGCTTCGTTGCCTGCACCAAGGAGTGACAAAAAAATCACTCTCGACAAAAGCGACGCGTTCTTCATCAATTTCAATTATACAGATACGCTACAGACCTTGTACAATGTAAAGCCTGAGAGTATTCTTTTTATTCATGGGAATGTTGGAATGGGGTCTGATTTAGTGTTAGGGCATAATCGAGACTACGAAGAGTTAGAAAATGAGTTTGCACCTGAAATACCTACTCCACCTGATGATTTGGAAGACGAGGAGTTGGCAGAGTGGTATGATGAAAACGCTGATGCAGGTGAGGACTATATCCATCAGTCTGTGAGAGGAGAAGTCGTATCACAAATACTCAGATTAGGGAAAGATACAGAGGGAATTATCAAGAGAAATAAGAAAACCTTTGAGAGCTTGAAGGATGTTGAGACAATCCATATTTACGGATTGTCCTTCTCGCCTGTTGATATGCCATATCTGGATGAGGTGGTAAGTGCGATTAACAAGACCAAGACTCAGTGGGCGGTTAGTTACTACTCGGAAGAGGATAAAGAGAGCGCTGAGGCTTTCTTTAAGAAATGTGGTATCAAGGAAGATTTTGTGAGTTATGTAAAGCTGAATGATTTGCTTTTGGTTAAGCAGGGCGAGTTGGATTTTGAAGAATAAGAATCATGTATTCTATAGATAATTACATAGGCCAGCAGTTTAGGAGAATATCATTCCTTGTGAAACGAGCAGATGATGGTCAATACCACCACCTGCTATCAGTTGTGGAATATCTTTTCCCGGATATGCAGGACTATAATGAATTCAAAGCTCAGAATAGGAGCGAATACATTGATTTTATAAAGGATGAGGATGGTGACAAGGACAAGGTATACTTTGTGGTGGATTTCCCCATATTGGCTAAAGATTATATTGATAGCCCCAACTCTTATAGTATAGGTCCAGAAAAAGTGCTTCGATGGGATAATGAGACTGAAGGGGCATGGAAGTATGATAGACCCGTTATAGTGCCCTTACATAAGGATGAAAAGGGCGTATTGGCATCATTTCTTCCCAAAAGAAGGGCTTCTGCATTTGTAAATGTTTTTAAGTCACAGCCTCAGTTCGCACTTGATGATAGAATAAGGGAGCAATTCAGCAAGTTGTCATTAAAGAACCTAGGGAAGGATGTTAGCCTTTATCCAGAATACTATGGGGCTGTCGTAGCTGCTTGTTATAACCCGCAATACAAATCGCTTGATCTGACAGAAGATACCTTATCACCCGGAGTATATATCCGTATTAACTACCGCGATAATGCAACGAAGCAACTGTCTTTCAGATTCAGATTGTACTCTGATGACAATGCTGTGACAGAATTGGGGGCTTTGCCAGCACTCGAAGGGGCTTTTCTAACGCATTTCGATTTCCCTCATCCTTTTAGAAAGCTGGATATTGATGTTTATGATGCTGATGGAGGGTTGATAGATTTCTATGACAAGGTGGTGTTTGTCCATCAAATCAATGTGGGAATGCAAATCAAGTCAAAAGAGATTCATGTGAAGGATGCCAAGGGAGAGACTGTTAAGGTGATTGAAAAATTTGCTGGAGAGCAATTCGTGATTGGGAACCCCAAAGTGGGTGCGGATGACAAGAAGGTGGCTCCAGAAATAGCTTTTCAGCAGAGTGAAAATTCATTAACTTGTGTTTTCTTTGATGGTGATAAAGAGAGAGTTGAAGAAAATGAGAGGAAAGCCGTGGAAACGGTGATGAAGATACTCAATAAGGCATCGAAGCGCTGTTATATCTGCGATATGTACTTCACGGTAAAAACCTTGGTGCGTTTTGTAATGCCTGTCAAGCTGACAAACGTTGAAGTGAGAATTCTTTCAAGCAAAGAAGAGTTGAAGGCCAATGATATTGTTCAACTGAAAGAGGGGTGTGAGGCTATGATTGAAAAAGATGTGGTCAACGTGAGTTGCCGCCTCTTGAGAGGTGAGAAAGCTGCTTTGCATGACCGCTTTATTGTGGCTGATGAACAGGTCTGGCTGGTTGGCTGTTCTCTGGATGAAATTGGCAAGCGTGCAACTACGATAAGCCGCGTGCCTGCTGACTACAGTAAGAAGATACTCGACCGGATAGAAGATTGGTGGAATAATGATGAGCTTTCGGAAAAGATAGTATGAGTACAACCACGTCTGTTAATGTTCCTTCAAGTGCCTCTGCGGTAAGCCCTCCATCATCATTTGAATATGGTGTGGACTATGCTTTCTATGATGCAAGGACTGGTGTTACTCCTGACTATTATCAGAGGATTTTGGCTACTGCCACTAACTCTATTCAGATTTGGGACACTCATTTCAGACCAGATGAGGATTGGGAGGTGTTCAAAGAAGTAAAAACGCCCAATATCTCAATAACAATCATGACTATCTGTGATGAGAAGTATAACACAAATGATGATGTGAAGGTTCTGGCTAATAACATCATTAATAATCTTAATAGTGCTGTCCTAAACTGCACTCTTACCATATTTGCGTTTCATGACCGGTGCCGTCGTCAAAAGATAATGTGGCATGATAGGTTCTTGGTTATTGACGGTACAAAGTACTTCCTTGTAGGTCCGTCTATGAACAATCAGGTAGGCTCTAATACGTGCTTTGGTATTCACTTCCTATCTAATAGTCAGGATGTAGATTTGCTAAGGCGCAAGTTGAATAGTTTCTTTCCTCTAACGGGCAATGCTCAGTTAAGACATAAAATAACAAGAAGAAGACCTTAGGATGACAGAAGTGTTATTAAACACATATCGCGTCTCTAGTTACAAGAGGTTTGCAAAAGCACAACTTGAACAAGAATTGCTTTTTCTGGATGCTATTCAGTACCCAGACAGCAGTCATGTGGCTTTTGTCAAAAAACATTGTGAGTTAATAGCGGGGCTTGTTCAAAAGGGTGTTAGTGGGGAGATTGATCGCTATGACTTGTATAATGAATCCTCCAAGTACCTGCCAAAGGTAAAATACCCCTACTCACATGTGATTCAAGATATAGTATGGTATAGGGTTGGTGAAGAATGTTTGAAGAATGGATTTCTTGGTTTAAAAGAGGCAGGGGAGCGTTGGGAGAATTGTGGTGCTGATTTCTTTATGGGTTATACACCCTCAGGGGAGGTATTAGAAAAGTATATAAGCACTGCAAACTGGGTTTACTACATCAAGAATGCCCGCGACATGGAAGGAAATAACGCTACATTGCTTGCCAATACAAAAGAAGCGTATTCCAAAGCCAAGAGTGATAAAGAGTTGATTGATGAGATCTATCACTATAATGATGGTGGTTATCTGGAGATGCCCGATGATGTTGAGGCGTTGGTCTGGATGATTAAACTGCAACAGCGTTGGGATTTGTTTGCGAAGGTACTTGATCGCCTGAAATACTATCCCTATCAAGGTTGTTTGGTGTACAGTGTAAGAACGGTCGAGGACTGTGCTGCTGTGATAACCAAGTTGCATGGTTGCCAGCACGAAGAAGTGTTGCAATATCTGCTGAGAGAGCAAGTATTTCGTTTGCTGCATGATGAAGAGATGTGCCTGAAAGCCAATGCAGAAGGGGGTATCCATGAAAGATGGATGAAAAATGCGGTTGATTTATATAATCAGTGGCTAAGCACGAAAAAAGATACAATAAAGGGACTCGCTAAGGAGTGGATGAATGTGTTCGGGGCTGAGGAACTAAGCGTTTGGGTAAGTAGGAAACAACGTCAAACTATAGGGAAAGCAGAGCAATTCCGTACTTTTGAGCAAGGTGTGTTAGATATAATCGACAAATGTGTTAAGGAAAAACTCGCTTTTGCAAAAATTGATTTCTCTGAAAAAGATCTGGCGACATTGTTTAACTATGCCTTAAGTGCCAATGAGCTAGGGCTTGGCGAACAGGTTGAAATGAGTATATTTAGGGCAATTGTGGCCCAAATATACAAGGCGAACTATTGCCCAGAATGGCAGCTCAATGAGAAAGGTGTTGAGTTGGCTAGGGCTGTATATCGCTTAGTACCCGCAGATAAGGCAGAAGGGATGAAATTGCTGAAGATAAAGCATAAACCACAGGAGGGCTATAAGGTTGACTATGAGAAGGCTTTTGAGGCTGCATTTGGAGAGTCTTTCTTACTGTCGGTATTATTACTGCAAGTTGAAACATCTGTGGATAAAATGCGTTTCCATGAATTAATGGATATGCTGTACAAGTATGCTCAGAACGGTTCGATGATGCAGGATGACCAGTTCTTTATACCTTTTTATTTCGCTGAACTGATAGCATCACAAGTTATTAAAGACGAAAAGGATGCTTTCGAGAAGAATATTATAACATGTTTTCCTCAGTTGCCGTTTGTGTTGCGCATACTCACTGCCAATGGTGGCGAAATGTCGGATGAGGTAAGGAACGCTTTGTTAAAAAGAGTTGACCTTGAATGGCAGTGGGAGAAGAAACTAATGATACAGCACAAGAACCAGATGTGGAAGGTGTTGGAGAAGTATATTGAGGATGTAAGGTCATATAAATAAGTTGTAAGTATGTATTTGTCAAATATCAAACTCTGGAACTTTAGGAGGTTCGGGGCTGTAGGTAATATAGACTTGAATAGCCCTAATCTTGATCTTGCATTAACGCCGGGCTTAAATGTATTAATTGGAGAGAATGACTCGGGCAAGACCGCAATTCTTGAAGCAATCAAGATAGTGATGAGGACTCATGCGTATGAGCGGATGCTCCTTGAAGGTGATGATTTCTTTGACGGGAGCAATGAGTTAAGAATCGAACTGTTGATAAAGGGGCTGACAACTTCGGAGGCCTCGCACTTCACAGAGTGGCTAGGGTTTGATAAGGATCATCCAGAACAGACGGTGCTAAGACTTATATACACTGCCAGAAAGATTGATGACAAGATTATTCCTATGGATGTAAGAGCGGGGATGGATGTTTCAGGTTCTCCAATGGACAGTCAAGCTAGAGAATATCTTAAGGTGACATTCTTGAAGCCTCTTCGGGATGCAGAGAATGAACTGACATCTAAGAAGTATTCCCGTCTGTCGCAGATATTAGAAGGTCATGAACTGTTTAAAAAAGACGCTGACGGAAAAGACGCTTTCGAAGGTTTCATGACGACGGCTAATACGAGCATCAAGAACTGGTTTAAGAATGATGACAAGGAAGAGGGACAGAAAAGTATAAAAGACAAGATCAAAGGAGTGATTGATGGATTCCTTGGCAGTTTTATAAGTGAGAGGACAGAATCCACCTTCTCAATAACCGGCTCAAATATAAAAGATATTCTGGAGAAGTTGTCACTGCATCTTGAAGGTGTGACGCGCCCTGGTCTGGGGACTATGAACCGACTCTATATGGCAACCGAGTTACTACATCTTCAAAAGCCTGGCTGGACGGGAATGAAACTATGTCTGGTTGAGGAGGAAGAAGCCCACTTGCATCCACAAGCACAAATGAAAGTACTTGAAGCCATACAGAAGCAGAGCGGGACACAGTTTATTATCACGACGCATAGCCCTAATTTGGCATCGAAAGTGAAGTTGCAAGAAGACGAGCAAAATCAAGTGGTAATATGCAAAAACGGGATGACGTTTCCAATGGGGCCTAAATACACGTTGCTTGATAAGAAAGACTATCAATTTCTTGATCACTTCCTTGACGTGACTAAAGCGAACTTGTTTTTTGCGAAAGGCATCATACTCGTAGAAGGCTGGGCTGAAGAAATTATTTTGCCGGCTATAGCGAAGAAGATGAAAATGGATTTAACCTCAAAGGAGGTAAGCATTGTAAATGTTGGTTCCACAGCCTATATGCGGTATGCAAAGATCTTCATGCGCAGAGGTCCAGAGAAAATAGGTACGAAAGTATCTATTGTGACGGATCTAGACATACGTCCAAATGATAATGATGGTAGCTTTGATGCGAATAAGGAAAATGAAAAACGCTCCCAAATTACAAATCAAGTTGATGTGGCGCAATACCCTGAGGTAAGCTGGCATATAGCAGAACATTGGACCTTGGAATGGTGTCTGAATGAATCTGCGAAATTTGGTGATTTGTTTAAGCAGGCCGTCAGTGAAGTGCATTCCCGTACAGAAGCTTTCCAGAAAGACGAAGCCGGGCATTTTGACACTGCCAAGTTTAAGGAAGGGCTGACCAACAAACTAAGAAAATATAAAATTGGTGCAGATGGGAAGCATGAAGAAGTGACGCAATTGGATAAAGTTGAAGTGGCTTATCACTTTGCTCAACTGTTAGAAACGGCTGCCATAGACCTTACTCATGTAGAAGGTGATACCGCCAAGTATCTGATGGATGCTATCACTCATGTTTGCAGTTAATGAGACCATGACAATAACCGGCGAACTTATTGCGCGTGCAGAGCGGCTTTTATTACCAAATGGTGAGACTTTTGATGATGAACGCAGAGATTTCATCAGAAGCCTAGACAAGCGCGACCTGATGGCTGTGCCAGGAAGTGGGAAAACAACCGCCCTGCAAGCGAAGCTGTATTGCATGGCTCAGCAACTGCCACAGGCTGACGGGAGAGGTATATTGGTGCTTTCGCATACAAATACAGCCGTTGATGAGCTTAAAACACTATTGCAAGGTCACTGCCCGCATCTGTTTGAATATCCTAATTTTGTAGGAACAATCCAACAGTTTGTGGACAAATATCTGGCCATACCATTTTACGAATCATATTATAAGAAAGGTATAGAGGTTATTGATGCAGATCGGTATTGCAAAGAGTGCGACAAGATAGTGAACAGGGGTCGTGGAATGGCCGCTTCGCACGTGAGGTTTAAGTTTGCAAGTGACAACAAACACTATAACCAAATACGGTGTTCTTATAATGATGCAGGAGAAATATACCTAACGATAGGTATTAATGGTAAAATGCCAGAAATAAAAGTGCCTCAAACATGGATTAAAGCTCGCCGGGTAGAGGAGAACAAGAAGGCTATTTTTAAGTTCTTGTTTGAGATGAAGAAACAGTTGTTTGTGAATGGCATCCTTCATTACGATGACTGTTATTTCTTGGCTGAGAGTTACCTCAGACAAACACCAACGGTTGTTGAAACACTCAGACACAGATTCCAGTACGTATTTGTTGATGAAGCGCAAGACACACAGAAGCACCAACTGGACTTGCTGAATAAACTGTTTGACGGTGAGCCTTGTGACTGCTTTCAATTCATTGGTGACCCCAACCAGTCGATATTTAGCAGCCATTCGCGAAACACAACCCTGCAGTGGACTGGTAAGAATCCAAGATATATCAATCATTCCATACGATTAACCTCGGAAACGGCAAAAGTGGTTAACAACCTTGTTACGGACAAAGGCCATGAGGAAGAGGGAGGCTGGGAGCATTTCGCAGTTACAGGTCAAAGAAGATTAGGAGCTGTTATACAGCCGCAAATGATACTGTATGACCAAGCAACAATGGGGCGGTTGAATGAGAAGTTTGAAGAGCTAATACGAGCAAATCATCTTGACCAAGAAGAAGGAGCGGCAAAACACGGATTCCATATAATAGGATGGGCAGCAGTGAAAACCGAAGACCATGATAAACTCCACTTAGAGGATATATTTCCTGAATATACCTATACATCTACAGATGCGGCTTATACTATGGATACTCTTAGTAAGGTGGTTCAGAATGGAAAGGCAAGGGACAACTTTAAGGTGTCAAATAGGATTGTTATTGAGTCATTTCTGCATGTTCTCTTTTTAAGCGAAGTAAGAGCAGAAGATGGTGGAAGCTATAACAAAACAAAACTTTCCAAAATACTTGCCGGACTGGCAGATGATGTCATTTCTCAATATAGGGAAGACCTATACAACTGCGCCAAAGAGATTGCTGCAGGAAACCATGTCCAAGCATACACACTGCTAAAATCATTTGTTACAAGATGGATGCAGACGCTATTCCATGCCGCATTGAACGATAGCTGTCGGGCATATTTAGGAGATGCTTTCGTGGCAGAACCTGTTGCAGCGGAACCTGTGCATGAAGAAGGCGGTTTGCCAATAGAAATAGGAACGATACATTCCGTAAAAGGCAGAACCCATTGTGCAACAATGTATGTTGAGACATATTATGAAGGCAAATATGAGTGCGAGCATCTAATGGTCAATAAACGTGGTGAAATAAAGAACCCTTTATTTGGTGATGATGTTGCTAATACAGGAACATACGCTTCTATGGCCAGAAAGATGATGTATGTAGGATTTTCCAGACCTACACATCTGCTGTGTTATGCAACGGAGAAGAGAAGATGGACTGACGAACATCTTGAAAAAATGAGAGAGCAGGGATGGAATGTAATAGATTTAACTTTGGGAGTATAATATACTAAAGAAGGGTTAAAGTCAATGCAAATTAAATAGTTCGGGTAGGAAAGACAGAGTGGGCGAACGCCTTTTCGGGCGGCCTCTCTGTGTGCGGAGCGAAAGGCTCTATGGGCAACGCCCAATTGTGCCTGAAGTGGGGGTGTGAACAAACAAAAAAACGAATAAGTAAAAGAATGAATAATATGGCATTAGCTTATGGAATCATAGCGGTGCTGCTATTGGCAGCGGAGCTCATCTACTTCCGCATTGCGGATAAGTGCAACATCATCGACAAGCCCAACCAGCGGAGCTCGCACACGACTATCGTGCTTCGCGGCGGTGGCATCATCTTCGCCATCTCCATCCTTGTGTGGATGGTGTGGCAAATGGCCCTAGGAAACTGGGCCACGGTGCAGGAGTATTTGCCGTTTATTATCGGCCTTCTGCTCATTTGCGGAATCAGTTTTTGGGACGATGTGCATTCGCTGCCGGATAGCGTGCGCCTGGTGGTGCAGTTTGTAGCGACTGGATTGATGTTCTGGGGCCTGATGGGGCAGGGGGCTTGGTTTGTGGAACTGGCGTGGTACTGGAAGGTGGTTATCGGCCTTGTGGCGCTGATTGTTTTTGTGGGCGCGACGGACGTGATTAATTTCATGGATGGTATCAATGGCATTACGGCGGGGTATTCGCTGGCGGTGCTGGTGCCGCTGGTGCTGGCGAACCGGATTGGCGGTTTTATCGAGGAGTCGTTCCTTGTGGTGGCGATTATCGGCGTGCTGGTGTTCAGCGTTTTCAACTTCCGGCCGAAGGGAAAGGCGAAGTGCTTTGCAGGGGATGTGGGGAGTATCGGCATAGCGTTTATTCTGCTGTTTGCGATTGGTCGGCTGATTATGCAGACGGGCGATGTGACGTGGCTGATTTTCCTGCTGGTGTATGGTGTGGATGGAGTTTGCACAATTCTGCACAGGATTATGTTGCACGAGAACCTGGGACAGGCGCACCGGAAGCACGCTTATCAGTTGATGGCGAATGAGCTGGGGATGAGTCATGTGGTGGTGTCGCTTTTGTATATGGGGCTGCAGCTGGTGATTTCGCTGGTGATGGTGTATTTGATTCCGAATACAGTGTTGGCACATTGGATTTATCTGGTTGTGGTGCTGGTGCTGCTGATGGCGGCGTATGTGCTGTTTATGAAGAAGTATTATCATTTGCATGAGGAGTATTTGGCTTCGATGAAGAAGTAGAGTGCTATGAAAATTACGCAAGCTTTATTGGATAGTTTGACTGAGCAGGCGAAGGCTTCGCCGAGGTTGAGGATGAATTATGATCTGCGGAATTCGGCGGAGGATGGTTCCCAGCGGATGCTGAATGCCATCGAGCCGGGCTCTCCGCTGCCCATCCATCGGCACCGGAAATCCTCCGAAACGGTGGTTTGTTTAAGGGGTAGGCTTGTGGAGGATTTCTACGACGAGTCTGGCGTGGTGACCGAGTCTATTGAACTTCGGCCTAATGGTCCGGTCGTGGCGGTGAACATTCCCATCGGCCAGTGGCATACCGTACGGGTCCTGGAGAGTGGCACGGTGATTATGGAGGTGAAGGATGGAGCGTATGAACCTATCGGCCCGGAGGATATGATGGAGGTGTAGATGGCTTTATTGGGTGTGGTATCGGCATTGGTGAAGGTATCGGCCCGGATGCGGATGAACTATAACTTCCATGAGTCGCTGGAGGATAAGTGCCATCGGATGCTGAATGCGGTGGAGCCAGGGACGCAGGTGCCCATACATCGGCACGTGGCGAAGGATGAGTGTTTTGTTGTGCTGCGGGGGAAGGTGAGGGTGACTACTCACAATGATGATGGGGCTGTTATAGGGGATGTGGTGTTGAGTCGGGAGAGTGGCAACTATGGGGTTGACATTCCTAAGAATGTGTGGCATAATGACTTGTCCTGAAATAAGTTGACAAAAAACTTATGTTTAAGACAGATAAGTTGATTTCGGGTGGAGGGATGATTGTGGGGGAAGGTGGATGTTGAGATAACGGGGGCATGAGGTGGAAGGGGTGCTGTAGGTGAAGTGGAAATGAGGAGTGAAGAGTTGAAATCAATCATGAAAGGTGTTTGGGCGTTTTGCGCTTTTGTGTTTGTGCCGAGGAGACGGCCGAAGGACTATTAGCAGTGTTTGGTTAGGTATGGTGAGTAGTAAAAAAGTGGATTTCTGTATGGTTGCTTCTTCTATAGACAAAGAATAATGAATGCTGAAAAAGAGATCGAATTAAGGAAGATATTCAAAATAGAGAACCCAACCGTAGAGGAAACTCAACATTGGGCTGAAAATGTTGCCAAGTTAGACACTGAACACCTCCGTTCTTGTTTAGTGGCTGGCGGTGAACTGTGTGATCTCTGTCTTTCTTTATCGGCATATTATGAAAAGCGTCTGGTGGAATGCCGTAATCTTATAGAAGAGGGGAAAGGAGATCCCGTCATTAATGAGAAAAGATTGCCTTTGCTGGAAATTGGTGAGAGGACAAATAATCTTAGCGGCTATTTAGCTTTACTTCAGATGGATGCAATGATGTCTCTAATCAATTTACTTGAGGCTAAGTCAGATGTAGAGCGTTTATTGATTTGTAAACATGCATATACAATAATCCATGATGCCAAGATTAAGGGTTTGTTTAAGGTCGTTTCTCGGGAAATGAGAAAACTGCCTGAGGATGTCTTGCCTATTGAAAGAAGAGATGAATTATGGAGGGGTATTAAAGATGTTAACTGCATGCTTTTAAGTGAAGAAGAGGCTGGAATTGTGCGAAATAATGTGGATGCTCATAAGTCCTCCTCGTTTACGGAGCAAATAGCTGCCTATAAACAATGTGAATTTGGAAAGAGTGTTGCCGGTATGTTTGCACTTATGAAGATTGCGTGGATTATACAAGAAACCATAAGTGAGGTCCAGGAGAATTTGAGGGAGTTGGAAGGCCAATTCTTTGATTTAGTGCGTGAGAGAAACGAAAAGTGGAAAGAATTGAAAAAGCAGTTGGAAGAAAAGAGCTTTGCAGAATATATTCGGTCGGATGCATAGCGTATGGATGCTGGAATGAGGATCGTTTTGTAGGGGTGCCGCAAATCTGGTTAATATGGCAGAGCGGTTGAAAGAACAAGAACTGGTTATAGAGGCTTATCTGCAGCCGGGCATATAAAGAAAACAGAGTCCCAAAGTGAGGACCCCCATGACGCGTAGAAATAGAAACGCAAAATCCGGGCGATAAGACCTGGACTCAGCGTCAAGACAGTATATAATGATGGTTTAAATACGGCCGCGAACGATGGATGGCTCCAGACCGGCTCAAATTGAAAGCATTAAACGACAATCCCTAGATTAAATACTTAGTTCCGTTATGAACCTATTTCTTGAGATTTGTTTGTTCCTCCTCGTTTTGGTTGGAGAGGTAATTCTGCTGTTTATGGTTGGCTTTACCAAAAGAGCCTCGGAGAATAATGCCGACATCCTTCTAAATCAACAGAAGTATTATGAGTCTGAAAAAGGAAAGAACCTTGCGACGAAGGAGGATATTGAAGATATTACCAAGAAGGTCGAAGAGGTAAAAACTACTTTCTCTATCCAAACAGAATGAGTACGATCTAAAAATGGAACAGGAGCGCATACTCCTAGGCATTCTTGATGACGCGACAAAAATCTCCATTTGCTATGTCAGACTATATGTTTACCTTTGTGACATTTCTTCTCGTACTCGTTTAGACAGCCTAGTAGATAGTACAAATGATATTCTTGCTCACTTCCGTTATTTATGCAATCTTGCGACTGTTTCAATTCCTGTTGAAGGTATAGATGAGGCTATTGGAGCCCTTGTTGATCCGGTGATAAATAAGTGTTTTCAGATAAGCATCACTGCGACAGAAGCCGCTAATCTCATCGATTCGCACAATACACAACTTGGTTTAGTGAAAGATTCTACTCTATCTAATGAAAGCAAGGGCTTATTAATAGAGGGGTTAGCAAGGACTAAACAAAAGTATGATGACATTCGAAGTCGAGATATCCCTGAGCAAGATAGCCTGCTATCGGCGATAAGGGATTTCAGTGCTTTTTTGAAGGACTTATATGGGAAAGATCTCTTCTTGTTCAAAGCATAGTTACTCTGTCTGCACATTGCTCCTTTTCGCCTTCATTTGCATTGCCGCACGCTATTAGTTGCGAACAACAATGGCGTAACATATTCTTGACCAATTATCCGCCCACGCAAAGGCTACGCCCAGCTGAGGATGAAAATGGGCCTGAGGAATTCATTGGAGGCTGGTTCGCCGCGGATTCTAAATGCTATTGAACCGGGGGAGTCTGATACCAATCCATCGGCACCGGAAATCCTCCGAAACGGTGGTTTGTTTAATGGGTAGGCTGGTGGAGGAGTTCTACGACGAGTTGGAGCGTCGCTGCACCGAGGCCATCGAACTCTCGCCCGGCGGCCCGGTAGTCGCCCTGAACATCCCCATCGGCCAATGGCACACCGTCCGCGCCCTTGAATCCGGCACGGTGATCATGGAGGTGAAGGATGGGCCTTATGAACCCACGGGGGAGGAGGATATATTGAAATAGAATAATGAAACTATCTGCTATAATAAGTCTTTCGACAGCTCTTCTGTTGCTCGCCTTGTCTGCCTCTTGTATAAAAGGAGGAGAGGGAGGGGAGCTTGTTGATGATCCAATCTGCTTTACTTCTGATGCGAGCGTCGTTGAGGAGTATAACGCAACACTTAATGGCTATGTGCCCAAGTATCTTGCGAACGCTCATGGCCTCCGGGCGTGGTTTCTCTGGAGCCAGAGCGAGGATACGGTGGAATGGCTGAAATACAGGGGCGATAAAGTGGAAACTGATATCCGCCAGGATGGCACCTTTAGCCACAAGCTGGCAAATCTTAATCAGGCTACCACCTATTACTATACTGCTGTCGTTCTTTACAATGGCACACAGTATTATGGAGAGGTTAAGTCTTTCATGACCACGGATGTTAATAAGAATCTGACTTTCAAGGCGGAAGCGGTTGATTTGGGCCTGCCTTCAGGATTGCTTTGGTCGAAGTATAATCTGGGCGCCAAGGTGGAGGAAGGCTATGGCGCATACTACGCGTGGGGCGAATTGGAGCCAAAGAATGACAACTTCTACGATTATGCTCATTATAAATGGTGCGAAGGCTCCGATGATACGATGACTAAATACTGCATCCGTGAGGATTGGGGCAAAGTCGACAACATCCTTCAACTTGAGCCGGAAGACGATGTGGTTGCAGTTAAGTTGGGGGACGGCTGGCGAATGCCGACCAAGGCGGAGCAGGATGAACTCCGCGCATATTGCACATGGAAATGGACAACCCGAAACGGCGTGCCTGGCTGCGAGGTGACCAGCACCATCAATGAGGCAACGCTGTTTTTCCCGGCCGCTGGCGCAAAAGTCGGCTTTGGCGGCCCCGGATCCTCTTTCAGTAGTTGGTCCAGCACCCTTAGCACCGGCCACTCTCGCTTCGCCAGCGTCCTCTGCGGAGATGGTATGTCATTTACCGAAGGCGGCGCATATAGATGCCATGGCCACACGGTGAGGCCGGTGAAGGAGGGTAAGAAATTTTAGCCTGCCTGGTTTTGGTCAGACTGTTATTAATCGTAGCGGGGCAATCCATGGCGAGTCTTTTGTGACGCCTTACGACAGCCTCCGGTGGTGTTTGTAATGGAGAACGAGCAATATGGCAGGTATTACGTCTATTATGAAGATCTGGCAAGATTCACGTGACGGTTGAGAGAGGCGTCGTCACGGATATTGAGGTTAAGTAGGCTCATCCTCCTTTTCTCGCCCGGCGGCCCGGTAGTTGCCCTGAACATCCCCATCGGCCAATGGCACACCGTGCGGGCGCTGGAGAGCGGAACGGTGATTATGGAGGTGAAGGATGGGGCGTATGAGCTGATGGGGGCGGAGGATGTGATGGAGGTGTAATCGGCCTGAATTATTAATGGACTTATTTGAATCCTGCCCGGCTTCGGCTGGGCTTTTTTTGTATGGGAATGGGAATCGGCCATGATTATCATTTTGTTAGTCCTGGGGATTGTTTTGTCGGGGAGAATTGTTAAATTTGAAGTGGAGTCGGTGGTGACTGGCTCTGCCATCGGCCAATCCCTACTGGGAAGTGGGAAAGGTGTGGGGGGCTTTCCGCTACCTGTTTCTCACCCCGAGCTGGGGGAGCAAGCGCCGGGCGGAGCAGTGGGAGTATGAGGAGCGGCTGGAGAAGAACTAAACTTTTGGGATCAAAATGGATTTAGTAAGGGTTATTCAATATACAGACATTTTCCCGGAGGATCGAGACCGTCTCCCTGAGGTGGAAACACTGATAAAGGGGATTAATCGTGCTCATTTGTGTACGATGACAACAAATATGCTCTCTCGTCTGGTAGAACAGCCTTTCTTTGACAATGATTTAGACCCCAGAAAAGAAGAATTTGATTACGTAAGGTTTTTCCTATCGGGTAAGAATGCGGCTTTTATTCAGGATATTGTTGAAAGATATCGCAGATTCAAAGATGACGAGGAAACAATAAGAAGGGTAAAGGTTAAACATGTGGCTACAACGAAGGCTGCGGTAATGGCCTTCCAACGTCAATTATTTGCTGTGCCACCATCAGAAGATGAACCGACAGAGCAGTCGGAGATTGATTTCTTCAAAGCCTTGTTGCTCATAAACCAAAAGGTATATGAGTTCTCGTTTGATGATAATAAACACGAAGAAGAGCCTTATGACCTTAGGCTTGCACATCTTTTCCTGGCTAACAACTATGCCAATGAAGATGTGGATGCATCAGACATCCATGATGTGTTCAGAAGACAGCTTGTGAAGAGTGTGGAATTGTTCACCTATCTTTGCAGGGACAAGAGAATGAAGCCAATAAGAGAAAGATTCTATGCTCATTATAAAATTGGAAACTGGGTGGATTATATTATTCCTCACGTAGCCTGCATACACTGGATGAAGGAGAAAAGCGGACTTTTAAAAGTGGAAGGCAAGCATCATACAGGACGGAAGGCAAGGCGTGTGTTTAAGCAAAGTGCTATTGATCAATCGGAGGTAATTTCGTATAGGGATAATGCTGACTATATGGCGTTTCGAGGGAAGCCCCTAATCCGTATGGGTAAGTATAGTTATGCAATAACGAACTTGACGTTTGTGGTTGAGCATATTTATAATAGTGTATATTTTGAGTTGAAAAAATACCGTAAGGATGCTGGATTTACGAATGATGATGATTTCAGACGTTATTTCACGACGGAGTTTTCTCAAAATTTTATGCTCAACCGGTTTGTTGGCAGAGGCCTTTGCGGGAAAGAGGTGGTGGCCTTGAATGGAAGGCAGTGTGATGAGATAGTAAAGGCGAGTGGCGCTGAAAATGTAAATCCTCCAGACTTTTATTTACGGTATGAGGATAGTTGTGTCTTATTTGAGTTTAAGGATACTTTGCTTGCGGGAAAACTAAAAGACGAAAGGAATCCAGAGAAATTTTTTGATGAGATCAAGAAGAAATTTTTAGTGAATCAAGACGGGAGCCTGAAAGGCGTAGCACAACTGATGGCCAATGCAAAGGCTATACAAGAGGGGACTTTCATTTTTGACAGGGAGGTTAATAAAGATTTGACTGTATATCCCGTGCTGGTGGTTGATAATCCAGTATATACCATGAGAGGGATGCATACAAAGCTGGAGTATCTGATGAGAGATTATTGCAGGGAGAAAGGGATAACGGGTGCAACAATTCGACCATTGGTTCTTGTAGATGTTGCTACACTTCGTTTATATGCGGACTATTTCTCTACAGTGGGATTTCCGGGAGTATTTGAAGAGTACTATAATGCCATACGGCTTTCTTCTACCCCGAGTTATGATGAAACGGTGGAATCGCTGATGTCTTTTTCTGAATATATGAAGCAGAAGAAAAAGAGTGATATGGGGCAGGTGTTTAACCAGATACTGCGACAGGCAGAACCTTATTTTAAAAGGGGGTAAGGAATGACGCATGAGGAACGGTGGTATGCTCGGTATGATGAGGTGAAAACGTTTATTGAAAGCAATAAGCGGAGCCCCTCGAAGCACCGCATTGAGGAGCATGATATGCTGAACTGGGTGAAGGCAAACAAGAAGCGGATGAATGCGGGGGAGATGAAAGATCCGAGGCTCTCATTGTTTAAAATAGTTATTGGTGTTGAGCGAAGAGAATAAGCATGTGAATCAGTGGGGGGGAGGGGTTATAGGTTATAAGAGACATACGCTCGGGGTGACCAAGTAAGACGGTCGGTTTTGAAGAGCCATTTTAAGAGCCAAAAGTGGGTGGCAGGAGAGGGGGACAAGACGCGATACAAAGGTATGATAAAAACAGTTGATAATGATAGATTAAGAAACGATACGAGGCTTGCTGCATTGTGGAGAAGGTATTGTGGTGGAACTCAAAACGGCACGGGGCGGATTCCCGGAGTCGTTCTGGTCTACGTTCTCTGCATTCGCCAACACGGACGGGGGTATCATCCTATTGGGCGTGAAAGAAGACAAGAACAAACGCCCCGTGGTGGATGGGCTGACAGAACTGGAAGCGATAGACTTGAAGAAGAAGTTCTGGGATATGGCGCATAATCTGCAGAAGGTGAGTGACCCGCTTTTGGAAGATAGGGACGCATATGTGCTTGACTTAGAAGGTGATGGGTGGGTGCTGGTGTGCGACGTGCCTCGGGCGGCATACGACAGGAAGCCTATATTTCTGAACGGACGTCCATACGGCAATACTTATAAGCGTAGGCATGAGGGTGACTATCACTGTACGGATGAAGAGGTGAGGCAGATGTTTGCGGATGCCAACCTAAAGCACGGTTCGGTGGATGCCCGCATCCTAAAGGGATTTACAATGGGTGATATTGACCTGGAAACGCTGCATAAATATAGGAAAGCCTACGACAACCGTCACGAGAGCCATCCGTGGACGGACTTGACGGATATGGAATTTCTGAAGAAGGTGGAGGCTTGGCGCAAGGACAGGACTACGGGTGAGGAAGGTTTTACGGTGGCCGGTATCATGATGTTTGGCAAGACGCAGAGTGTGACGGACCAGGAGTGTATGCCGTGGTTTTTTCCTGACTACAGAGAACATCTGAGTGAGAAAGATGGAGAGCGTTGGAGCGACCGCATTTATCCGGACGGCACGTGGGAGGTGAATTTGTACCAGTTTTTTACGTTAGTGTTCCAGAAACTGTCGAAGCTGTTACCCAAGCCTTTCCGTTTGGCTGAAGACGGGGTGACACGGTTGGAGTATTCTCCGGCACATACGGCAGTTAGGGAAGCATTGGCGAATGCCCTGATACATGCACAACATAACTCGATGGGAAATGTGGTGGTGGACAGTTGGGCTGACAAGATTGTGATGAGCAACCCAGGCAGTATGCTGGTGAGTGTGGATGAGTTTTACGAAGGTCAGCACAGCGTGTGCAGGAATCCGTTGCTGCAGAAGATGTTTGTGTTCATCGGTGTTGGTGAGAAGGCTGGCAGCGGTGCTGATGTGATAGTGAAAGGATGGGAAGACCAGAAGTGGACGAAACCTGCGATAGTGGAACATTCGGAACCGGAACGGGTGGAGATTGTGATGCGAATGGTGAAAGCTGCGCGTAAGGTTACCTTGCCAACAGGCAAGGAGTTGGCAAGGAGTTGGGCGTGGACTTCAATGTGTTGGAACGAATAGGTGATTTTTGTCAGGAAGCTCGTTCGTTGGCAGAGATTGCCGAGCATTTGGGTCTGGGTGATCGCTATAAGATGAAAAAGAAGTATATAGACCCTATTTTGGGGAAATATATCGAGATGACAATACCAGAATCGCCTAACAGTAGATTGCAGCAGTATGTGCTAACTGATGCGGGGAAGGATTTGTTGGGAAATAGGTAGGAGGGCCCTAAGCGGTAGGAGGATATAATATCAAAATGAAAACGAAAAAGGTCGGATTCCGATGGGAATCCGGCCTTTTTTGTGTGATTTTCTTTAAAAAATGTAATCTAAATTGAGAAAATTTCGGCAAAAACACAATTATATAAAATAATAATCGTATTTTTGCGTTGTTAATAATAAATAAATGAATAATTGCATATAATATGATAGAATCTATTTCAATCACCAACTTCTACTGTTTCAACGAAACAACCACAGTTTCGTTTGTTGCAGGAAGAGAACGTAACAAGATTACGGATCTTATGTACAATGGTTACTCCACACAGAACCGTGTCAATTTGCTTAAGACCGTTTTTTTATATGGTGACAACGGTGCGGGGAAATCTAAACTACTTACGGCCTTTGGAGTACTACAGCAGTTGGTGACTTCGACACGGGAAGATAAGACAGATCCTCTCCCTTACTATGAATTTGCATTGAATCCGTATAAGGTTGAGAGTCAGCCGTCGGAAATAGAACTTGTTTATCATTTTGACGGACAACGTTACCGTTACTACATCAAGTGGAACGAACAGGCCATTCTGGAGGAACGACTTACACTGCTGAAGATAGTGACAGAAGCAGAATTATTTCACCGCAGGTATGATAATGAAGATAAGGTGGTAAAAGTGGAATATGGAAAGGCCATGAATATGGATGACGACACGGCTTATATCATCAAGACTTCATTGTTGAGGAATAACTCCGTTATCAGCATCATTGCCGGTACAAATATGTATAATAAGGTTTTGCACGATCAACTGTCGTTTTTCCGGCATGGTTGGGATTTGGTGGAGCTGAGCGATATAGACTTGGGAGATATGTTGCCGGATTCAAATGGTGACAGGCGAGAACTGAAGAAGGTGATACTGGCTCTGCTTAAGTCAATAGGTAGTAATATTGTGAACTTTGAGAAGATACCGTTGCCTAAGCGAATGCCAGCAGTGCTAAGAAGCCGTTTGAAGAATATGACGGAGGAAGACAGGGAGATGATGATGGAGATGTTTGAACTGGCTCCCGACTATGCTGTTAAGACATACCACGATATTGGTTGGAAGCGTCCACAGCCTTTGGATTTAGAAGACCAGAGTGAGGGTACAAAAGAAATACTGCGTCTCATCCTTTGTATGCATGAGGCCATATCAGAGCATAAAACCATATTGCTGGATGACTGTATAAATGGTATCCACCCCAAAACGCTGGAACAACTGATGAAATTCTATCTGGGGGCATCGGATGATTCGCAGTTGATTATAGCTTCGCAGAATTTCAGCAACTTAGATGATGAACTGATGCGCAGGGATTCACTGCGGTTTGTGTTGAAAAATGACCGGGGTGAGTCGCATGTGGAACAGATGAACCTTGGCGACTTGCATAAGAACCAAAACTTGCGTATGCAAGTGGAGAATTCCGACAGATGGGGAGTGAAACCCAATATTATTGACTGGATTTTGGAGGATGCCATACATGAATACAGGGCAGAAATGGGTAGTGCTGGCAATTCTTATTTTAGCGAATTATTTTAGATAATAAACGTTTATTTGCTTCGATAATAATAAATCTGGCCGATTAAATTGAGAAAATTTCTGTTAAACAGAAATTTTATTTATTAAAAATTTGGCCGGATGGGTGTTTTTGTGTACTTTTGCAGCGTGAAATTCTAAATTATGAAAGATGATACAGATTGATAAAGAAACGAAAGAGAGGCGAAACGCAGAGTATAATAAGAAGGCAAGGAAATATCCTGCATATTTGAGTTTAGCCATACCTATTGGCTTAGGTGTTACTATGGGGGTTACGGACATGGCGTGGGCGAGTGTGTGGATAAAGGCCCTCTCCTACTTGTTGTCAATCAGTGTTATCAGTGCAGCCTTGCTGTTTTTGCTTAGATTTATTCTTCAATCAATTGCCAAGTTTTATCCGGAGAGAGTGCTCTTCTGTGATCGATTGAAGCCTACGAACCGCATTCTATATAGCAATGACAACACCTATACTGAGGAGCAGAAGGCAGAAATAAGAAAAAAGATAATGGCCCATAAGAAAATCGATCTCCAAAGATATAAGCCTAAAACGTATAAGAACAAAAAATACGTGAAGCGTCTTGATGAAGCAGTGAGGTGGCTGCTTGATGTAACTCGGTTTGATGAAATTCTGTTCGAGCAGAATTATCTATATGGATTCTGGCGAAACTTAACGGCTGCTTTGCTGGTAGATGCTATACTGGTATTTGTAATGGCTGCGATTAATAAATGGTACTATGAGCTGCCATTTGGAGAGCATTTTGCGTGGATAGGTCTGTTGTTATTACTGCTAACCATTCCTTTGGCATGGGTGGCTTATTGTAATGGCAGGACTTTCGCCAAGAGGATGTATGATGTGTTTATGAACTTAGATGATAATGATAATAACTGTTTTTAGAAAAGAATATGAGCATGATTAAGTTTTATCCGGTAGATAATGGTGATACCGTATTGATTAAGGTCGATAAGACCACCATTCAGATTGATGCCAATATCAGAAACAACGAAGATTGCTATGATGTCATGGAGGATTTGTTGGGTGAGTTGAGCACAGATGGTGAAGGCAGATACCACCTGGATTTGTTTATGTTGACACATCCCGATGAGGACCATTGCCGTGGTATTGACACCAATTATTATTTGGGAGACCCAGATTATTACTCTGATGACGACTTGGAGGATGAACTCGTTATAATTGATGAATTAATGGTGACACCTATGCTTTTTTCTGATGCCACCAGCACGCCGGCAAAGGCATTAAAGAAGGAGGCAAACAGGCGTCGTAAGTTGTGGGATGAGGACTCTCCTGCGAAAAACAAGGTGGGTAACCGACTAGTCATCATTGGATATGATGGTGGCAAGAAGTATGATAATGTGCCATCGTACATTCCGGGTGATACAATCAAGAAGGTGAATGGCAAGACCATGACACTGATAGAATTCTTTGTTCATTCACCATTCAAGGATAGTCTGGTGGAGGGAAGAGCAGAGTCGGAAAAGAATTTGACATCCATTGTGATGCAGGCGAGGTTTAAGAAAGATAGTAGGGATACTAATCCATCGGCGTTGTACTTGTTTGGTGGAGATGCTGACCACTATATATGGGAGGAGATTCAGGACCAAAGCTCTGCTCATGGTAATGATGAGAAACTGGATTTTGACATTTTCCTGGCGCCCCATCATTGTTCTTGGACTTACTTCAATGACGTTCCATATAAAAAAGGAGAAACGGATGAGCCTGTTGAATCGTCTAAAGACCTGATTAAAGACCATAAGTTGAAAGGGTCTGTCATTATAGCCTCATCGAAGCAGATTAAGGATGATGATGACAATCCGCCCCATTATCCTGCTAAAAAGGAATACGTAAAACTGATAGGGTCGGACAAGTTTATCTCTTTAGCTGAGGAACCAGATTCCAAGAAGCCCAAGCCCGTTGTTTATGAGGTTACGTCCAGTGGTTTTCAGAGAAAGGATAAGAACCAGCAGACGGGTTCAGCAGGAGCGGCTATAGGAAGTAGCGGTACATCGGGAAGAAAGTCGACATATGGCAGTAAATAACGATTATCCACAATTCACCGAGTGTACACTGTCGGAAGTGCCACGGGGTGTACAAGAAGATGTCAAAAGAGTCACCAGGATGGATGGTGTCTCTTTTGACAATATGTATTACAGGTATCAAGACTCTGTAGTAGTGCGGTTGGAATTGTCACTTGAACTACCAACACGGTATGATGAAACCACAGCTTTGGTTAGGGCAGAGGAACCTGTATATGTGAGGTTCTGTTCCGATTATCCAGATAGAGTCCCTATTGCTTATATCGGAAGAAGCGATTTTGATTTTGACCATGCCCCTCATATTTATTGTGAGACGAAAAGTGGACTTAGGCCAATCTGTTTGTTTCGTGGCAATGGTGATGAGTGGTTTGCCAATATGGAGATAGAAGACTTTGTCAAACATCTTCGGTCGTGGTATGAGGATTTGGCTTCTGGTGTGAATATAGAAGACGGCGGTGAGTTTGAACCATTACGATGTGAAGGGTATACGTCAACCATGATATATGATTATGAACGACTGTCGGATGAGATAGACAAGGCAGATGAACAACCAAACGAGTTTTTTCTTGTTATTTATGAGCGGTTGAAAAAGAAGCTAATCAGACTGACGGGAGATAATAATTGGTTGCTGAAAATGCCTGGCCTGGAGAAAAAGGATATTGTCCTCGGTGCTGTTTGCAAGGATGTCTCTAAACGGTGCTGTGACGGATATGATGTTCTAATGCCAAGGACTTATTTGGAGCTTCAAGAATATGCAGGTAAGCATGGCATGGAAATAGACGCTGCTGTTAGTGACATCTTGGGCAAAGTGGATGGTGACACTTCCAGTTTTATTATTATCTTGGCTATAAGGCGAAGTAAGAAACTGATAGGTGTAAATTCATACTACCAGTTTGTCAACTTTGAGATATTACTAGACACAGATGATGCTGGGAAAAAAGTGCTGACGTCAACGTCGAAGGTGCAATTCCACTGTCATCAGTCGGCTTTCACAATTAAGAAGGCTCATGAGATATCAAATTTGAACATGGGTATTATTCCTTCATTAATCGTTGCTGGTTGCGGTGCTCTTGGTTCAAAAATAGCGATGCATTTGGTTCGTGCTGGTATAACCAACATTTTGTTTTCGGATCCAGATACGATGAGTGAGCATAATCTGAGCCGGCATGTATTGTTTGATGATTCGGTCAATAAGAATAAGGCCAGCGAAATGGGAAGTGTATCCAATCTGATGTACTACCATGAGAAGTTCAAAGCGGAGGCTTCTCATAAGAGCATAAAAAATGTACTGGAAGATGTGGACGTTATGAACAAGCGAAAGCCTGACTATCTTCTTGACTTTACAGCATCGAAGGTGGTTGCCAATCAGATGGTTAATATCGAGAATCGACCGTCTGCGATCAGTGCTGCTATATACGATAATGGGAAATTCGGATTGTTGCTGTGCGAAGGAAATGACGGTGCGGTAAGGCTGGATGACTTAATGGCGACGTTCTTTGCCCAATACAAAACGGATGCTTTTGTCTCCAACTATCTTATGAGGGAAAAGGGACTTTCGAAAGAGCCAGCCAACTTGTTGAATGTAGGGCTTGGTTGTAATTCGGAAACATTTATACTTGCAGACGATGTCATTTCGTTGTACGCTTCGTCTATGAGCATTACGATAAAGGATGTCTTTGCAGGTAAATATCCTGATGGCGGCTGTTGGATGTATATATGTGATGATGATGGAAGTTTGAAAGTTCATAGAATTAAAGTGTCTCAGTACAACTGTTATGATGCGAACACTTGGAAAGTTCGAGTAAGTGAGCAGGCTTTTGAGGATATAGTGGAACAGGCCAGTGTGGCTGGTAGATATGAAACAGGCGGGTACTTGTTAGGACAATGTAATCTTAAGACAAATACGATTCATGTCATAGACACGATGGAGGCACCAGAAGATACTGTATGTAGAGATGACTATTTAGTGTTGGGGAAAAAGGGTATAAGGAAGAAACTGTCACAGGTTGAGCGCCGTTCTGGAGCTACGTTTGGATATGTGGGAGAATGGCACTCGCATCCTAACGGCCCTAATGAATTTAGTGCTACTGATTATGAAGAGTTTAATAAGAAAGCTGAGGAAATGGTAGCTGAAGGGACTAGGAAACCAATATTGGAGATGCTGGTTTCGCCTGTCGGCATAGGTTGTGCAGTGCTGGCCTTGGGTTACTTGGGTTAGTAGTAGGATTAGATACAAATAGAAAGGGAACGGTTTCCACAAGATTGGAATGAAAGCTTTTAGAAAGGAAATGAGGTAACGGCCTCCGAATAAGAAAATTCGAGGATAAGATACGAGTGAAGGCCTTTGTCAACAGTACATGTCTTTGCTATCTGTCAGGTTCTGTGAGCAGCGTTTCGAGCAGGTTTGAACCCTGTCGAGATGCTGCTTTTTGTATGGAGTGATAAAAAATGATAGAAAAACGAAAAAATATTTGGCGAAGGATGCGAAAATTGAAAAAAGCAGGATAAGATACAGATGAAGGGCCGCGGGAACAACGTGGCATGGCTGACGCGCCGTGACCCTAAGAGATTATAAACAATATATATTCACCTTTTAAAATATAACTGTATGAAACAGATTGTTTTGTCAGTGGAGGAATGGCAACGCTTGGCGGCCGTAACTCCGAAAAAGAGGGAAAGAGCCTTGAAAAAGCTCAAGCGGTGGGTGCATCACGAGATCATCCTTCGCGGATTCAGTCTTGAGTACGGACCTTTCTCTCGTGCAACAGTCGGCGGCGACGCCGTAGATGTAATCAGTGACGGGTACGCAGAGCCTGTTTGTGGACAGCTGTGTGCTGGCGCAGTGGCAGGGCGAGGATGTGTTTGACGCGAGTGCGGAGAGCTATGGGGGAATTAACACGGCGATGTTATTTGCAACATGCGTTCCTGGTGGAAGCATAACAAGAAGTTGATGAATGCTGGTGAGTTGAAGCCGGAACGGGTGGAGATGTTTAAGCAACTGCTGGAGTTGGGGGAGAGGTATAAGCGGGTGAATCAGTATCAGTGATAATATCGGCTTTCTTCAAATCGAAGAAGGCCGTTTTTTTGAGTGGAGCCGCCATGGTAATTGTTGTCGGCCGTTGCTACCCTGCCATCTGTGTGGACCGGTAGGCGCATTTTGGGCCGATTTTGACGCTACCCTGCAAGCCGCGTGGACCGGTAGGAACAGTTGAGGAAGGGGATTGGGCAAGGCTGATGTCTACGGACATCGGCCTTCTTTAGTATTATTTCCGTAATATCCAAATCTTGGCAAGCCTTGCCAAAAATTGGTGATCCGTTCACTTGTTGTTAACTTTGCGTTGGAATAATGGCTAATTTTCAACGATAAAGTTGAAATAATGTTCATATTTCGTGAATTTTATTTATTTTTGCAATAGTTTGTGATATGATTGGAGTAGATGATGTAAATAGTTTCCTGAAGCAGTTCAACATAAAGGCGCAGGTGTTTGGAATTCTCTTTAGGGATGACAGGCCAAAGAAAAGAGAGACTTTGTTGCAGTTGGAGATTACGCCTTTGCAGCGTGAGGTTATAGTCAAAAGTCTTCAAGTTGAGGATTATGTTGAGGGCCCGGTCATTGATGAGTTGAACAGGAGAAGCGAGATGTGGGTTTTTGGTAAGGATGTGAAAGGGCATGAAGTGTATATAAAGATAACTCTTGGGTATGAGAATGGACAAACTATTTGTATCTCCTTTCACATTGCCGAACATACTTTGACGTATCCATTTAAATAGGTGACTATGATTATTCCC
>OCVV011319498.1_pt1 | contig 32280 bp, 49 predicted proteins | sample 1539721 | NCBI WGS metagenome assembly OCVV01 (sample SAMN02144230, study PRJEB22623) | gut metagenome | biome: sheep rumen | host: Ovis aries | place: New Zealand | reverse complement strand
CTTGCTTCGCCTTTCTTTTCGTTGCCTTCTTCATCTTCTCGACTTTCGATACCTACATTTTGCTTTTCTATCCACTCGTGTTTTTCTTCATCGTAGATAGAGATAGTGCAAAAGAGATTTCCTTTAATTTCTTTGTAGTCGCATTTCCAATTATAAAGACCAAAGAGTTTATTCAAGATACGATAATCAGTTCTTGCTGTCTTATAGAGAAGAAGCACACAACCTTTCTCGCTTACTTGTTTTACTTTAACTTCAATATCACTACACTCTAATAGTGGTATTTGTTCAAATTTAATATTCATAATAACTTCCTTCTTTCTTATCGATTTTATTTGTTGTTGTTAGAGATAATATCATAGATACTACACTCGAGTATGTCGCATAATTTCAACGCTGTGTCGAGATAAGTGCGATGAGTGTTATTAACTATCGTATAAAATGTAATTGTTGTGATATTTAATAACTTGCATAATTGAGTAACTTTTAAGTCTTTCTCGACTAATAGTTTTTTTACTGCTCTTTTGTTGATTTGATACACTTTATCACTTCCTTTCAAGTAGCGTATTTATTTATCGTTGCTACGCTAGACAACTGCTTTGCAAAAAAATATAGACAACATAATAGATGATGATTGAAAAAGTACGAATTTTTTGTCACTTCATCACTTATGCAAAGACCTGAAGATAGTTAGTGCCTAGAGTTTTATCAAGTGCTTCAGCAACTCTTTGTGTAAGAGCGAACTTACCTGCGAGCAAGTCATAGAACGCTGTGCGACTTAACTTGTTCATCTTGCAAAACTCAAACTTTGTTAACTTCTTTTCTTTGAGTAGCAAGTCGATGATTTTAATGTCACTATCATCGAGATAATATTTGACAATTCTAACTTTTTTCATACTCTAATTATAAAGATTTATTTGAACGCTTGCAAGATACTTTTTTATTGTGTTCGACAATATCAAACGATTTATATTTAACATTGTTCTTTGTTCTAAACGCTTTAATTAGTTTTTCGTTCTCATCGATGATTTTAATAGTGTAAGTATTCTCATCGTAGAAATAGACTTTTACAAATGCACAATTAGTGTCTTGCTTGAAATTATTAAGCGCATTGATTAAATCTTCTAATTTCGTTGTTTTTTTCTTAAATAAAGACATTGTAGTTTCCTTCCTTTCTTCTTTAGATTATTTCTTCGTATTGTTTTACGAGAAAATCAGTAGTTTTTAAGTGTTTGTATCTTTGACAAATATCGACAACATAATTGAACGCTATATCGATTGATGAGAATATTGAAGCGCACATAATGTTATTTGTAGTAGTTAGTTCATCTTCTTTCGAGAATACATAACTAACATTGATATACTGCTTGTCATCGCTGTTAACAGGGTGATATTCGATGATAAATATAAACTTATTTGTTTCGCTCATAATAATGTCTCCACATAACACCAACTTTGTGGCGCTTTGGTCAATCTTGCTTTCTCACAACCAACCCATTTCCCTGTAAATTCACTTTTACCATAATTGCATCTACCTTGTTCTTTTTTCTTGCATTTGATAGTAGAGTTGTTATAACTTCCTACTTTTTCAAATTCACTCAACTTTTTTGGTTTATCAAAGATTACAAGATTTGAGATATGCCAAGCATAACCTAACTTAAATTGCCAACCAAGATTATCTCCGTAATAACCTTTTATTTTTAAGTAATCTTTTAGTTCTCTCATAGATAAACAAGATTTATCTAATAATTTTTCGTTTTCAAGTTGTTCTTCAATTCTATAATAATCAAGATTTGTCACACTTTCTCTATGCCACTTAATTTCTTCCACATTATTAAGCGTGAATTTTGCGACTACTTTGCCACAGCCATCTCCAATAGTAGAGTAGTGTTCACAATTATTCACTAAATCGTTAAATGCACCATATTCTTTGCTATAATGCAAGCCACTTTTCTTATCTTTTGTGCAGTAGATATACACATCAATAGGTAAGTCGCATTTAGGCATAGTCTTTCTAATTTCTATGGTCTTTTCGCCATTTAAGATTTTGGCTACATATTTTGGCTTGATACTAATTAAAATTGATTTCATAATAACTCCTTTCTTAATAAATCATATTCTTCTTGGGTTAATCTTGCTCTACCATCTTCTTTACAATTATATTGTTTAAGACTTGAACAATATTTAATCGCCCAAATATCGACTTCTTTCTCTTTAATAATCTTTAATACTTCTACTTTTGGCTTCAATAATTCTTCAAATCTCTTATTCCACCAATCTTCAAAGTATTTAGTTCCTTTTCGCTCATTCTCTAAACAAGTTCTTAACTCGTTTATATCGTTGATATTAAATTCTTCGAGTATATCTTCTATTTGACCGAGTTTAGTTCTTATTTTTTGAAAAGCATTATCAATAAGTTCAAATCTAGTGTATCTACTAATGTAAGGGTCAGGTGGTAGGTTTTTTAATTCAATAGAACCATAGTCATTACTATTTTCATATTTATAAGTTAATCTCATAACAATACCTCTTTTAATAAATCGTAATTTTCTTTCGATATAGCACTTAAATAATTTCCAATTTTTAAAAAACATTGTCCTAGTCTATTTCTATAAACACAAATATCACAAAAATCGAGAATAATATTTAATGCTTTAAGTTCTTTTTCAATAATGGCTCTTTCGCTATCTTTATTATTATATCTTTGATATTGGTCATCATTGCACCCTGTGTCTAAACACATTTCATAATAGTTAGCCATTAATCTTTCTAACGCTTCTAAACCTTTATTAGCGTTGACTTCATCTTCGTTGACTTCGTATATATTACCTTTTGTTATAATATGCTTCATAATCGTTTGCTTCACTCTCTCTTTCTTCATCTTCTTGGTAGAACTCACAATAGAGTTCATCATCATCTCTCTTGATAATGCAATTAACTTTGTAAATGCACTTTCTACAATAGTCATAAGTATATACGCTTCTCATAGTGTTCTCGCTTTCTATTCGATGAAGTAATCTTTGAAATCTTTTTCTTTGATTACTTCGTTAACGAACTTATCGCAATTAAAGTATAACGCTTTGCAATTAATCTCGTTTCTATCGAAGCCGAGATACTCACATAAATCGCCAACGCTAATATCACGCTCTTTATATCTATCTTCATCATCTTGATAGTGAATAGTTGTGACAATATTTTCTTCGGTATTGCAAAGAGCAGTAACTCTCTCAAAGTAAGCGTGTGCTTTTTGTAAATCTTTTTGAAGTTTAATCATCATATCTTTCTTTCGTTCAGCGTTGCTTTGAACACTCTCTAAACGAAGCATAATAAGTTCACTCATCGCACTAGCGAGAAAATTTTGTAGTTTATCTAATTGATGACTTTGTAAATCAGTAAATTGTCTCATAATAACCTTCTTTCTTTTGAAGTGCTTTTTGATGAACGAGAAGCACTAAACTCGTTATCTTCTAGTCTTTATAGAAGTAGCCATAGACACAGCGAGTTTCATCTCTACTGCAATCGTAAGTATCGTATAGCACACCATTTTTAACACAAGTAAGATGAGATGATAGTGATACGATGATGACACCATTAGGTAGTTCATCTTTACATAAATGCACTCGACAGCCTGTTCCTATGTTCATTGTTGCTTGCCACTTGTAACCGATACTTTCGAGATACTTGTGAAATGTTCTCTTATACACACCTGTTCGACTATTTGACTTCTTGTGTTTGCGCTTGCCTGTTCTTTCAGTTTTAGCAAGAGCGTTCAAGTCATCATATACTTTCTTATAGTCAAGACCTGTAGCGTTGCATATCGCACGAGTGACACAATCGCCTGTTCTACCTTTGAAGTATTTAGAGCGACCACCATCAGCGAACACAAATAGCATTTAATCACTTCCTTTCTATAGAGCATATCTCTACATTAATAATTATATAAAACTTTCTTAACACTTGCAACAAGAAACTTTTTAGTCGCTTTCAATCTCGAACTCGACTTTATGCTTCTTTAATGCTTTGTCAAACTTCGTTTTAATATCAAGTGAAGCAGGACTACCGAAGATAAATTTATTATCATCTTTAAGTTCTCTCTTGATGATTGTAGTGCGCTCAACTCTATCGTAAACTCGTTTGTCTTTCATTAAGTTAAACAACTTCGTTTCGCACGCTTCTTTTGTTTCGCTTTGCCATAAATGAATAGTATTGTCTTTGCAATAAATCACAGCGTAATACATAGTCATAATAATTCTCTCTTTCTAGTTCTTATTGTTAGAACTTCCAAATACCTGAATTTCGCTCGTTCATACGCTTCTTCATATCAAGAATATTCAATAGATATGATACGAACTCTTTAGTAGATGATTTCCAATTCTTACTATACTCGAAATAGTAGTCATCTACATTAAATTTGAACTTTTCATAGCACTCGACAATGTTTGTAACTTTATGACCTTTGTCAATGAGCAAATCACAAACTGAAGCGAACTTGCGATGACCAATATCTTTAGAGTGTAAATCTTCTAATGTTCTTTTCTTCATAACAAATCTTTCTTTCTTAATAAATATAAGTTTCAACGATTTCGCCATACTCGTTACGCTTTGTTACAAGCCAACCATACTTGTTTTCATCGTTCTTGTGTTGATGATAATAACTGATTGCTTTTTGATATGTAGTAAATTCTTCATAGACATAATCAGTTGATAATGCGCTATCAATATCCTTTCCTTCATACCATAAGACTTCGTAATAATACTTTTTGTTTGTCATAATGCAAACTTCCTTTCCGTAGAACTTATCTCTACGCTACTAATTATAATACATTGAAATCATAGTGCAAGAACTTTTTTAATAGTAATGAAAATAAGTTGCATATAAAATCTTCTATGTCATCTAATTTGTAATACTTGATTAAGAAGAAAATCGTGATATATTAAGAGCGTAATAAGATAATGAATTTTCATTATTAGAAACTTTTATTATTAATTTTGAAGTTAATTATACTTACTACACTACGATATTACTTTATAAGTTAAATCTAGTTTCGTGAATATAGTTAATAATATTCTCGTATAACATAAATACTTACGATTTATCTTATAACTCTAATAGTATTAAAAATATCCACAAGAAAATATAAAAAAATAAACTCAAAAAAGAAAGTTGTTTATGAAAAAAGAAGATAAAGAATTGAATAAAAATGATGACTTATTAACAAGAGAAGGTCTTATTAATGAGATGATTTCAGTCTATCTTTCAAACAATGATGATGATAAAAATTCTTTTGCTTGCGAAAGTAAAATCAAACAACTCTCTACTATCTTCAAAGTTATTACTGATAACGAAACTTATGAGCGTGAACATAATAAAGAAGCACCTATTGAGAAAGTCGAAATTGAATTTGTTAATAGTGAAACTGATGATATTAAAAACGATATACAAGCACTAGAAAATCAACTTGCTAATGAATTACACTTAACAAGTAAAGAAGTGTCTTAAAACTTGATTATGAAGCGTAGAACACTAACTATACAAATGCCTAAAGTATATAGACCTATTCTTGAAAAAAAGAATAAGAATTTTTTAGTTGATGGTGGTAGAATATCAGGCAAATCAAAGAACTCTTATATACTCTCTTTAATACTATGCTTCAATCTTCCTTATAGCGATATTCTAGTTGCTAGAGCGAACTATAGCGATATTGAAACTTCATCTTATAACGAACTTAAATCGCTCATCTCTAATTATGAACTAGAAAGCGAATTTACTATCTTAAAATCGCCTTTACGAATAATTAGAAAGAATAATCTAGGCACTATCTATTTTACAGGAATAAGTGGCGATGAAGATAGAACTAAAGGTTTTATGCCTGACCATCTTTTCAGCGTGATTATCATCGAAGAAACTCAACAACTTAAAAATGAAAACGAATTGACACAAGCCGAAGCAAGTTTAAGAAGAAGATTAAATATGAAGAACTGGCGATTTATTCGTATCTATAACCCCCCTGCTCAAACTTTTCATTGGATAAATCAATACGCTCTACGAAAGAAGAACGATAGTGACTTTATATGTATTCACACTACTTACAAAGATATATGGACTTTCTTAAATGAAGTAGATAAACGAGAAATCTTAAAAGACAAATTAATCGATTATAATCACTATCTTTGGTTCTATGAAGGAATACCTAACAATAGTGGCTTTGGTGCAGTCTATAGCACTTTTAAACCTGAAATACACTATGTTAAATACGGACAATGGAATACTGATAGTCGCTACGCTTTCTTAAAAGCAAAGATAAAAGGTGTCATCATCGGTTGCGATGGTTCATCATCGGTTGATAAAACTACTTGTGTGCCTATTGCTATACTTGAAAATGGTGTTTGTGTAGTCTTAAATGTATTCACTTATGACCCTATCGAGAACGGACAATTTGGTAGTCACTTCGTTACAAAGAACTTTATTAGTCAATGGTTCTATAGAGATATTTGTGAGCGTTACAATCTCAACGATAGATTGAACTTCATACCTATTCTATTCGTGTGTGACCCTGCAGGTAGTGAATTAGCAAAACACTTGCGATATTTCTTTGAAGCAAGACCAATGACACAAGTTATTACTTACTCTAAAGAAACACAACTAGCGATGGCTGATAAAGTCATAGGCGCATTTTCTCGTAATCAATGCTTCATCGTTGATTATGGTGGTTATTACAACTACGCTAAACAAGTATTCGTAGCGAATAAATATCCACTCGTTGAAGAACTTACAAGCGTTCTATGGGATAAGACAGGCACTAAATACGATAACACGATACCTAATGACCATACCGACAGCCTTACTTATGGTTTAGGTTATTGGTTTAGAAATGTCTTAAATGTAAATTGGTTATCGATTTTATCTAAACAAAGAAAAGACTATTATGTTATACTAGATAATGCGAAATAAAATCGTTAAAATTTAATAAAGAAAGTGAGATTAAATTAATGAACAAAGAAAACATTAATGTCAGCAACAAAGAGTATGTTGATGGCAATAACAAGAAAGAAGTAATGAAAGAACTTAACAAGTCTTACAAAGCAACTTCTATCGAAATCGGTAATAACGAAGTCGATATTAGAGATTTAAAAAAGCGTGATAAAGACCAATTACAATTTAGACACGATAACAATAAGTTAGCGTATTTAAAGTTCATCGCTCAAAGTCTTAATCATCTCGAATTATTAGCGACTGCTATCGTAGAAAAACTCTATGGTGAAAACGCTGATAAAGTTGTAGATGATATTGTTGAAGCAAGAACTAAAGGTTTACAAGCAGTTATTCAAGAAGAAGAAAAGAACTAATTACTTTTGAAAGGTTAACAATCTATGGCTGATAATATTCAAGTTGAAAGCGAAATTACTGAAAATGGCGAACTTGCGCCTATTTTAAATCAAAGTAGTATTAGCGTTAATAACACTTACTCATACGCTAACAACACTTTATTTTATGCTTTTGTTAACCCTACATATATGCAATATTACTATCGTATCGTGAGAAGAACTTGTGAGTGGTTAGATGGCTTTGTCATCGACTTTCACAATGCAACTAATGGTGTTTTCTCAACTCGTATGGCAAGTGCTATTATGGGTGGTTTAGCAAAACAAATCGTAGGCAAACAAATTACATTTAAGAACGATAATGTTGATGATAAGAAAGACACTATTAAATTCGCTGATAAGTGGGCGAGAAAAACTAAACTTCGTGATACGATTAAAACTATCGTTACTTGGTGTTTATCAAATGGCACTGCTCTAGCGAAGATTAATAAAACTCTTGGTGGCGAGTATTGGCTCGAAGCAATTAGACTTGACTATTGTCTATTTGAAACTGATTTTAGAAACAATGTTACACACGCTACTACGATGATTAAGCGTTATTCTAATCTCTCGAATAATCATAACACTAACAACTTCTTTTTAGTTGAAGAACGCTACTTTAAGACTGAAACTTATGAAGAAGAAGAAAAAGTAGGCGATGATATTGTTACTTTTACTAAAGAGAAGCGCATACCTGTTGCTTGTTACAAAGTTCATCGATACACAGGTCAAATGTTAACAGCCGAACTAATGGCAAGCGACTTAAATGTTCAAAAAGGTATCTCTTGGGAAGAACTACCACAAGATATTAAAGACAAGATTAAAAAAGACTATAGCGCAGTTAGAGTAAATGAAGAAATCACTTTACCATTTACTGATACTTTAGGTGTCTATCTTTTCACAAATGAAGGTCAAGATATTACAATGCCTAGTGCTATGTTTGGTAACTCTTTAATCGCTCTTATTTTAAGCGAATTGATGGCTTTCGATTTAGCGTGGTCTTGGTATATTCGTGATATGTATAACGGCAAAGGTCAAGTTGTCACACCTAAACATTGGAACGCTGGTAACATAGGCGATAATGCAAGTTCATTTACAGGACTAGACCAAAATGGTGTTATTCAATCAATACCTGGTCTTGACCCTGAAAAAGATAGACCTTTCAACTTTCAATTTGATATTAGAACAGCCGAGTGGCAAACAACACAAGATAACATACTTCGTAAGATTGCTACTAAAATCGGTATCTCGCCTAGAGTGTTATCATCTTATTTAGACAATAGTGCTAATCAAAGAACTGCGACTGAAATCAACGAAGAAAGTGATACAGCGAGCGAGTGGATAGAAACTCATCGTAGCGACTATGAAGATACATTAAACGATATTATTAATCTTGTGCTTCGCTTAAATGGTTATACTGATGAAGTTCAAATCAAATTTGCTACACCTTCACTTGTTAATAAAGATAGAATTATTCAGCGTATGATTTCATTAAGAGATAATGGCTTCGTAGATGATAAGACAGCACTAAAAGAAATCTATCCTGATTTAGATAACAAGACTATCGAAACATATCTCGAAAACGCTGAAACTCAACGAAAACAGCGTGAAAAAGAGCAACTCGCTAGTATGTCACTTGCTGATTTAGGATAGTTTATGAATATTCGTTATCCTTTTATTGATAAAGATACAAGCAACAAATTTCTTCCTATCGTTACGAAATATCAACGAAAAGCGAAAACAATGTTGCTTGTTTTTGCTATGAATAAGACAAGCATAGCAGTTGTTTCAGTTGCAGTCGCTAGTTTATCTAAAGCATTTAAAAACGAGTGCGAGAAAGCGAATATCGAGCATTTAGATATTGATAAATACGCTCGTGAACTATTTAGCGATACAATAGCGTGGTATCTATTCTTATCATCATCTTTTAATGAAGCGAAGAACTCTACTTCTTCTATGATGACTATTAAGAAAGCACTCAAACTTGATACTGAAAAAGAAGAAAAGAAAATCGATAGCAAGATGAAACTTATCGAAGAAGATAAGATTACTAACATAGATGAGATTGTGAACTTCTACACAGGCGAATACGGACAACTCGATGGTGTTCAATACGCTAAAGAGTTACAAGAGCGAGTAGAAGAACTCGCTAATAATGAGTTCAAATCAAGTGAAGGTCGCTCTTTCTTTGCGCAAGCCGAACTAGATTTAAGACACGAAATTCAACTCGATAGACTAGATGATATTTATGATGAACTAGGTCTTGATAATCCTGTTCGTAATGAAAACGCTGTTGTCGATACTTCTAAAGCATTTAATGAAGATGGCTCGCTCAATGTCGATACACTTCGTTGGCTATCATCTCACAAAGATTGTAGTGAGCGTTGTAGTAAGTGGCAGGGTAAATTAGTATCTTTAGTGCTTCCTGCAATCAATGACAAACTAGAAACAGGTTATAAGATTAATCATCATAAGATTTATTCGTTCATCGCTATCGAAAATCAAGTCGATAAGTATGGCTACAAGAATAATATCATTAATGGTTTTAACTGCCGACACCACTTGCTTAAATTTCAAGATGAAGCACTTGTGCCTGAAAAGTTTACGAAGAAAGAAATCGAATTATCTCGTAAATTGAACGCTAAACAGCGTGAATTAGAGCGAGAAATAAGACACTTGAAAGATTTACTCGATTTAGAAATTAAAGCGAATAATACGAGAAAAATTGCTTTATTGAAGAAAAAGATTAAAATTAAAATTAGTCAATATAAAGAGTTTTGTAAAAAGAACAATTTAGTAATTGAATTGAAACGAATTTGAAAGGTAAATATATGTCTTACAATAATTTAAGCGATAAACAACTTCGTGAAATGCTTTTTGCTAATGGTAGCGTTGGCTCTAAAAAAGAAGCAAAAGAGCGTGTTGCTCGTATGAGCAAAGAAGATAAAGAGAAATTATCTAACTCTATTCATAAACAAGCAAAACAAGAATTAAAGGACAACTAATTATGAAGCCTGTTGAAAATGTAAGCGAAAAAGAAATTTACGATTTAGGTGCTGATTTAAGAAAAATGCCTTATCGTGATGTAAAAAAAGAATTTGGCTACGATAAGATAAAAGATATTGATGAAGCCGAAAAACAATGGAAAGGTCTTTTTGATGAGTGGAAAAGCAAAGGATATGATAAATTGCCTACGAAACAAGCAAACCAAAAGTGGAATAGCGAATATCAAGATAGATTTAATGCACTTCAAGAAATCTATATGAACTTTGCTAAAGAACAATATGAAAACAAGACAGGACCTTACTCTTATTTGAAAAAATAATCAAAGATTATATTCAAGTAGTGATTAAAAACTTCTTGTAACATAATAAACAAAACGCTACTATTATATTGTCGAAAGACTGCTGTAGCGTGAAGAACACGATGAAAGGTAAATTAAATATGGCACAAAAATTTGACAATGTAAGCGATAAAGAGTTATTTGCTGATTTCAAAACAAAAGATAGCGATAGTAAAGAATTAGCACAAGCAAAGCAAGATTTTAATAAAGGCAAAAAGTCTTTAGGCGAAGTCGATGATATTGCTATTAAAGAATTTGAGAATAAGCAAAAAACACCTAAAGAAGATAAGTTTAAAGGTGTTTTTGATGATTTAGATACTAAAGAAGCCGAAATGCGAAAAACTGAACTTTCTAATAAATTCAAAGGAAAAGATTTAGATACTGCTATTAGTGAATTAAAACAAGGGCGACCTTATGGCGAAGTTTTGAGTGGAACTATCACTTACGAAAAAGAAGCACCTAAAAACTCTCTCTATCTTTATGCACAAGATGATATTACTGATGAAGATATTGAAGAAGCAAAAGAGTATGGCTTAACTTTCAAAGGATATAACAAATTTGGCGATGAAAGAAACGCTGTGTTTAGTGGCTCTAAAGAAGCATTTGATAAGTTCAATGAAGAATATCTAGGCGATTACGAAATTAACCCTGACTATTTCTACGAAGATGAAGAAAGTTTTGCAGGCGATATTAGTGACAAGAGATACGCTGATTTAAGCGAACTCGATGAAGATTTACACGATGACTATTACGCTTTAAGAGAAGCGACAGGTCTTGATTTAGATGGTGCAAGAACAGGTTATCGAGATGATGTTATCGAAACTGATGATGGCGATTATATTATCTTAACTGAAGAAGAAGCGTATGAAACTGCTAGAGATAATATTGAAAATGATATTGATGATATGGGACTTGAAGCATTTACCGAGAACTTTCAAGATTGGATAATCGACAATGCGCTCGACCAAGATTGGTTTAGAGAAGCATACGAAGAAAGCAATGACTACTATATCGATGATATTGAAAACGAAGCAGGAAATGGCTTTGAAAGTAGATTAATCGAAGAAGCATACGATGAAGGTATTGTTAGCGATGATGAACTCGAAGAAAACGAGTATGGCGATAAAGTCTTAAAAGATAATTCAAGTGCTAACTTTGAAAGAATTAAAGAAGATTATCTCGAATACTTAAATGGTAGAGAAGATGATTATGTTGGTTGGTATCGTGATAACTTTGGTGATGATGACTTAACAAGACTTATTCGTGATGGCTATGTTTCTCTTGATATTGATAAGATTGTTGATGAGTGTATTAAATGGGACGGTGTTGCTCACTTCTTAAACACTTATGATGGCGAAGAAATCGAACTACCTAATGGTAAATTCGCATATAGAATTAATTAATCTCACAACTTATAATTAGCACTCTCAACGAGTGCTTTTTATTTACAAAAAAATTATTTCTTTGTAATATATTTGTAAGAGATTTACTTTATGAAAACCTACGAAAACATTAATGATAAAGAAATGAAAGACAATATCTTAAAGCCATCTCATCGCTTTAGTGTTTATGGCACTTTCGATAAAGGCAATAACGCTTTTCATAAGTCTTTTAGAACATATCAACAAGCACTAGATTTCTATACTAAAGTAAGAGATGAAGGTGCTGAAGATTTAATGCTCGATGACAATGTTAAGAAAGAAAATTTAGCGAATAACGAACTATAAATATTAATCGCACTTGTTATCATCATCATCTTTGTTATAATAATATCGCATAGTAATTATGCGCTGTTCTTACCTATAGCACGCTTACTCACCTTCTTATTAATTGGCAATTTGCTGTTGTTCTCATAATTTTCCCCTATACAAGCGAGCGAGCGTGCTTTTCTTTCGCTCAAAAACGCTATTTAAAGCGATTTTTTTATTTTTAACGAATAAAATATTAACAAGACAATAAACTTCGCTTAAAATAAACTTGAAATAACGAAAGTGAATTTTAACTTTGATATTCAGTTTAGCGAGAAATCGCTTAAAGAATATTAGATTGTCTAGCGTGTAGTGTTGTTAAGCAATTAACTATTCGCTCTCTCACGATAGAGAACAATAGATAATCTACTTGTCATAAAGGTAAAACTAATGGATAAAGAATTATTAAAAAGACTTGAAGCGTTAGTTGAAGAAGGCAAGTTATCTCAAAGTGCTTTCGATGAAGTTCAAGAAGCAGTAGAAGAAAAGACTGAACCTGTGACTAAACCTGTGATTGAAGAAAAACAAGATGAAGTCAAAGAAGAAGTCAAAGAACCTGCTGTTAAAAAACCTATCATCGAAGAAAAACAAGAAGAAGCAAAGGTTGAAGAACCTATCGCACCTGTTATTGAAGAAAAACAAGAAGAAGCGAAAGTTGAAGAACCTAATGCTGATGAAAAGAAAGAAGAAGAAAAAAAGAGCGCACTCGAAGATGAAGTCGAAAGAATTAAAAAGTCTTTAGATGAGTTCTCTAGTAAAGTATCTCATCTCGAAGATTTAATTAAATCTCTTGGCGAAGTCAAACCGAAAGAAGAAATCGGTCTTAAACGAGAAGGTTCTAGCGATAAAGGTATCGAAGAAACAACTGCAGGTATCTTAAATCGCAAAGGTATGGGTGGTGTAATGTTCTAAAATATGAAAGGATAAAATATTATGGCTGAACAATTATTAACAAATTGGAACGCACCTAAAATTAATGGTATTGCTGCCCGTAGAGTTCTCACACCTACATTACTTGAAAACATTTATCAAGGACAAATCGAAGGTGATGAGCGTGGTATTACTCAACGCTTTACAATCAATGATGATTTAAAGAGCGCACAAATTAGAGTTATCCGTGTCAAACCTACAAAACAAAGCGCAAGAGAATTAGGTGCTGATATTAACGGACAAAACAAACCTGCAGGTTCTAAAGAAGTTGAAACTGCTGAAGTTGGTATCGACATTTTAACCGTTCTCGATACACCTATCGATTTAGTAAATGTCAATATGGATATGATACCTGTTGACTTACTCAAAGCAAAAGTTAAAGACTATGGTGACCAAGTTAACTTAAACATTAACGCTATGACTATTGCTGGTAAAGTTGCAAAAACTTGGCAAGAAGAAATGGCAGGTAACGAAGTTAATCAAGTTATTATTGACACTAGCGAAGGTTCTACTGATATTCAATTTGAATTACTCAACGCTAACTCTTTATTAGATGATGGCGATGAAGAACACGATATTGCTATGTTCCCTAGAAAAGGTCGCTGTTTCGTTTTCCAAGCAAAATATAGACCATATCTCTTTAAAAAAGGTGTTCTCGTATTAGGTGGTGCAAACACAGCCTACGAATTACTCGCTAAAGGTGTCTTATCACAGGGTGCTACACCATCTATCGAAGAAAATGGTTATGTTGGTGATTTCGATGGTGTGCCTGTTCATCTCGCTTCAAAACAAGTATGGAATTTAGCCTGTGAATATCTTGGTTTACCACACGGGGCATTAAACAACTTAATGGGTTATGTTTCATCTTATTATGCAAACGCTCGTGGTGTCTATATGCCTCAATCTACCGAAGTTGTTAAAGCAACAACATTTAGAGGTGTTACTATCTTACCATTAACTCGTATGGGTTTTGAAACTTGGTACGCTAAAGGTAATGTCTTAATCTTCGATACTATTAACAATGGCTTCACAAACGCTTTTGCTGAAATCAAAGGTCTTACAGGTGTTGTCGAAGCAAGTTTAAGAAATAAAGCACCTGCTTCAAGAAGTTATCCAAGCGTTTCTATTACTGCTTTATCTACTTCTTCTATTACTGCTACTGCTTCAGGACAAGTCGCTTTAGGATATTATAACACTACTCTCAAAGAAGAAGCCGACAGCGTTGCTTATAATGGCGATTTCACTTCTTTAACAAGTGGAAGTGCTACAAGTGGCACATTTACTGCAGGCAATTATGTTGTAGTTATCGCTGTTGCAAGTGATGGCACACAAGTCAAAGTAATTCAAAAAGTTACTGCTTAATTACATAATAATTAATGCTATTGGCATATAATGGTCTCCTTTGGTAAAAACTCTCACACTACAAGTTTATCCTTTAGAGTAGTGTAATTTTATTAGAAAGAGATAAATTATGTTTAAAATTCAAATTGTCAAACCTGTTGAAACTGATGAGATGACTTATGATAAAAAATCTCATAAATTTGTCTTGAAGTTAGCAGTAGTAAACGCTCTCGATGGTAGATATAAAACTGAAACTATAGCGAAGCGTAGATTGATTTCAATTTCAAATGCAATTTATCGTTATATCTACGAACACTCAAACTCTCATAACAAAGCGTTTTTAGAGTTTTATCTTAACTGCACAAAAGAAGGTCAAGAGATTATTCGTAACGCTATGTATTTTCAACTTCTCGCTGATTTAGATAGTGGCTACGAAAGTATCGCTACACAAGTCAATATTGATTATAGTAATGGTGGCATCGTATCTCGTGAACAACAAAAACTTAATCGTATTTGTATCGATAGCGAAAGCGAAATCAATAGTGCTACTACACCTATCAATGTTCTATATGCAGGTGTATTTCCACAAGCAAGTAAATACGCTACGATGACTGATAGATATGAAAGGTATGATTACTAATATGTCACAACCTATGTTCGCTCACAATGACAAAGCAGTCTTGATTAAGCGTGTTAAGAACTCATCTACTTATGAAGATAAGCCATACGAATTTAAGTGTCGAATAGCGACAAAAAAAGAAGTGCGCTCATATCAAATCTTAAATGGCTTATACGATGAAAATGTATCTATTTCATTATTCACACAAGATACGCTACCTGTAGAGATTGCACCTAACGATAAAGTCATCTTTAAAGGTCAAGTTAAAATCGTTGCTTCAACAGGTGTCTATTTAGATAAAACTCGTAATCTCGCACAAGATTTATTTGATGATGATTACATTATCGAAAATGCACCTAAAGGTATTATGCTCTTATGAGTAACGAAATTAATGTCTTACAATTAACTAGAACAATTAGAAATAGTCTTGTCAAACAGGGTTTTTTTCCTTATGCGACAGGACTTTTAAAGCGTAATACAACTGCTCAAAACATAGGTCACACTCAACACGATGGCAAGATTTACAATACTGCTCGAATTAACTTTAATGCAAGCACTACACCTTATGTTGTTTATCTTGAAGAAGGCACACGAGCGCATAATATCCCTAAAGCGTTTGGTAGAACTAACTTTTGGCAACCTTTCGCTTTTGAAGGCGATTTAACACCTTATCCTTTCGGTATCGGTGGTCGCTTCGATGGTTTCTTTCACCCTGGTTCTATTAAACATAAAGGTTTTATTTCAGTTAAATCAATAAACTTTATTATTAACGAGATTAACAAACGCTACGAAATTGATAAAATAGAATAGAAAGATAAAATCTTATGTTGAATATTAATGATATTGCTCACTACATAGAAGAAAAAGCAAACGAACTATCTTCGAGCAAAAAATATAATCTCTTATTTAGAGCGAAAACATACGCTTCTTTTCTTGATAGCGTAGTCGATGATGAGATTATTAATAAAGAATTTATCCCTATCTATATTGATAATGCTAGTGGCAGTTTTCAACCTATTCCTGCTTTAGGCGAGATTACACAATCTTGTGATATTTCGTTCTTCTTTAATATCGAACATAAGATTAAGTTTATGCAATTCTTAAATGACTTTGCTTCTAGTTTTGCAGGCGCTTCTATTACAATCGCAAATACTAATTGCATAAGTAACGCTAGTGCGCCTATTTACTCACAAGTCGAACAACTCAACTTTGAGAAGTTCAATGAGTTTATGTCTTACTACTTTGATAAACAAGTCGATAGACACACCGAATTTTATGTCATCGCTAGAATATCAATGTATTTCACAAATGTCGCTCAAAACAACTTCTTTTTCTCAAATGGAATAAAATTCAAGTTAGCGTTTGATTACGATAATAAACACTACGAAGATTATCTAGTCTATTATCAAAGCAGTAATGGTTTATCTAATAACCCTTTATCACAACAACTAATAGGCGATGATTACGCTGTTTCAATCAATAATATTTCTAACTATGCAAAGTCTATCTCTTGCTATGTTAAGAATAACGAGTTTTGGAAGAAGTTTATCGCTCTCTATAATTCACGAGCAATTAACGATATTGAAAATGTTAAACTCATTAAAGAATACGAATTTTTAGATGATGAACTAGAAGTTGAGCAAGTCTTATTATCAATAAATGAGAATATCAACATAGGCGATTTATTAACATATACATTTTCTTTCATCGATAAAGGTAGTATCTAATTATGCAAGACTATAATATTTACTTACACGCTACGAGCGAAGTCGATGATAGCAATAAAACAAGACCTATTATCAATCAACCTGTGCAAAACACTAATATCGATGAAACTACAAGAGATACAAGCGCACTCGATACTTTTACTAAAGTTAAGAGTAGTATCTCATCTTTCGCAAGTAGTGGATATTCAGGTTTAGTAAATCAGGGTATAGCGTTTCTTGGTAAAGTAATGCCTGCAGTTGCTCTTGTTTATGCGATTGGTAAAACTATGGATAGCATAGTCGATAAGACAACTAATGCGATTGAAACATATACAGGTCACTATCAATACGCTATGGCTTTTAATAACTATTCAGCAGGTATTCGTAATATTATGAACCCTGTATCTTATGCGATTAATCAAATGCGCCACTCTTGGTTTATTCAAAACGAAAACTTAAAAATCGAACAAAATAGAACTCTAGTAGGTAGTGCTACAATGAGAAATATTAAGATAGGTATTTAATTATGAAACTACATTTTTATCTTAACGAACAAGAAGTAAGAGTAGCGACTAATAGCGCAATTACTGAAGTGCAAGATAGCACGCTCGACAATGGCAGTATTACTCTTGCTTTTAACAATAGAGAAAAACCTTATGCGCCTTTTACAAAGTTTAGAATTTACGATGAAAATACTGATGAAAGTCTTAACTTTGTAATCATTGATGACAATGTTGAAAGAGTATCGAAGAAAGAAGATATTTTCTTACACACTTTTCTTCTTGCTCAAAACACTAGCGAACTTAACTCTCGACAAATTAGAAACTCATCTTTTGTTCAACCTACATATAGAAGAAAGACTATCGTTACAAATTCTAGTGGTGTATGTCGAGTTGAAAATAATACTTACGATGATAGATTTATACCTTTTTCTCGTGGTTACGAAACTAACTATCTCAATAATCAAATTGATAAAGCGATTGTTTACGCTCAAAGTTTTCTTCCTACAAAAAGAGAAAAGATTGCAGGTATCACAAATGTTAATATTCAAGTTAAAGCGTGTCCTTGCACTCAATTAGAAAGTAGAAGATACAATACTAATAGTCCGTTTGTTAACGCTTCTCATAACGCTTTTGATTTAGTTATCGAAGCAGTCGATTATCTTGGCACTATTCAATCATATCTTATAGCGAAAGTAGATGAAAACAATAATGTTAGTTTTAATTATTCAAAAGATACGATTAAAGAGTTCTTTTCTAACGCTGTGAGAAATAATCTCGCAATTAGAACAACTATCGATTACTATACTGAAAATCGTTTAAGAATTAATAAACTAGATAGTGTCGATACAAGTAGAACAGGATATACAACTCTTGTTAATGTAAGTATCGAACTTGAACTTGAAGTTTACTACTATTCACTTCTCGATATTATTCTCGATTTAAGAGAACAAGACAAACAAGATACAAGACTTATCAATGATAAAAAAGACTATGCTTTCAACATTAAAGAAGATAGCGATTTATATCGTGATTTAAAAGACTTTATTGCGCCTAATATGTATTTCAATAATCAAAACATTTTTGAGTGTGTTAGCGAAGTTTTAAAAGTAGTCGATGGCTTGCCTACACTTGATAAAGATAACAATCTCGATATTGAGTATGTCAATGATATTTCTAAAGAAGCGAGCGAAATGCGATTTGATAACAAGATTGCTTCTTTATCATCTAAAGACTATGAAAATCGTTTGATGACTTATTATCAAAACGCTAGAGAAGATAAAGCAATTAGTTATCCATCTAATAACGATTATGCAAAGATTACAGCAAAGAATTATGGTGTAGTTGGAAAAGATGATTATCAATTTGTTACACCTTTTAATATTGATTATATTGATAGCATTAAGATACTTGCTAAAAGAGAAAATGCGATAGGTCAAATTGTCGATTTTCCTGTGTGTAATATTCAAGCGAATATCAATAATGTTGGCTTATTCATTTACTACAATGTTTATGCAATCAATAGCGTTGTTGATTATCGCTATGTTATCTACGAAAAATCGTTATCTTCGCTATTTACTGCTTCACGAACAAACGCTGTGTTTCCTACAACATTTAACACTATTCAATATACAAGAAATAGCAATATTGTAGAACTTTGCAGTTTTCAAGATATTAATGAAGATGGCGAACTCGAAGATACTTTCTATATGACAACCGAGTGGACTTTGACTTTTCAATTTGGCTTTAATGAAACTCAATATACAAGTAATGACCATATTATCGTTGATGACCAATATCTAGGCAATCAATTAAGAGATAGAGTAAATGTCTTATTAAATATTAAGTATCACGCTATAACTGATGGTGTTACTTCAGTCGAAACTCGTGATTTTAAACATAATGGCGATATGTTAATTACTTCTAATAGTGCAAGCGTTGATTTATATCGTATGGGTGTAAATATGCTCTCTAATCTCTCTATGTTAGGTAATGAGAAATATACTTGCACTTTAAAGTTATCATCTTTTGATACTCGACTTCGCAAAGGCAGTATATGGCTCGATGATAACAATGAACGCTATATCGCTAATGTTGTTAAGACTACTTTCTCGACAAAAGAAGATTGTGTTATTGTTAATGTCGAATTTGTTAAGAACTTCAATATGATTAATCAAAATACACAACTCTTTAACGAAAAGCGTTTCTATCAAATCGATAACAATCTTGTGACTAAAGGTTATCAACTTTATACTGATTATCTTTACTTATCTTTAGAAGATAAAAGCGATTTAAGAAGTCTTGTTTGTTACAACTCTTATGTTGCTCGTTTTATGCTATTCTCTAAACAAAGAGATAGAGCGATTAATCGAGTGTATTTCTCTAGTCGCTATTACGATATAAATGAAAACGAAGTAAATCTATCTAATGAAAATAATATCTATACTTATGATTACAAATATATTCAAATACCTTTACACGCTTATTCGACAGGCACAACACTAAACTTTGAAGTTCAGTATCAAGATAGTTTAAATGCTAGAGATAGAATTGTAAGTGCATTTAAAGTATTGAGTAAATCAACTATCTATTGTAAAGATGATGGCTTCGCTGATTATATCTCATTAAAGTATTGTTTCGACTTAACCGAAGAAATAGATTTAAACAAAGATTTTCCGTTAATTAGAGATAGTAAAGCAACTACAAGAGAAGCAATCAATGTAAGAGATTTACACTATCTTAAAAGAGATAATGAAATCTTCGCTCTTAACTATCAAATTTGTGTATTAGCGTATGATAAAGAAATCATCGTTAACGATACTTTATTAAATAAATCTTGCTTGATTGATAATTCTACAAAAATCAAAGCGTTAAAAGTTCATACAAGCGATTATGATTATTCTATCATCGAAAGAAAACAAGATAATTATATCGCTGATTGTGTGTTATCAAGTCACAATGCAAGTTCAGTCTATGGTATCTATGGCTCATACACTTTTAAGTTTTCAAGAGTTATCAATGTTGAACGCTTTGCAATAACTGATGAGAACGATAATATCTTGATTGCATTTAACAAAGCGATTAATAGTGATGAGTTAACATTATACTTTTTCTCATCGAATAAACGCTTAAATCTTAACGAATAGAAAAATTATATTACAATAGTATTTGAAAGTTATAATTATGAATACAACTTACATTATATATAAACAAGATGGCACAATCTTGACAAAGTATGCTAATGCTAACGCTATTCAAAACAGCGTGGCAGTTTTTGATATTAAATTCGCTTTTGAAAATGATGAAGCGTTTGATAGTGCTACTCTCACTTTTAGAAGAAGTAATGATACTCTTGTAGAACTCGAAGCAGTCGCTACAAGTTTTGAATTTGAAGGTAAGACTTATAATAATGGCTTTTCAGTAATTACTAATAGCGCATTAAATGTAAGTGGACTTTCATATTTTAGTGTTACTTGCTTCAAAAATAACACTCTTGTCTTAACAAGCGTTGAAACAACTTATCGTGTTGAAAAGAGCAACTTCTTTGAAATTAAGACAGGTTCAACTACAATCGTTATTTTAGGTGTTACTTCAATGTCTTTTGAAGATTTAGCAAACACTTACGCTTCTAATGATAATCAATACTTCTATTTCACAAAAGATAGTGTTAATTATCTCTTAAATCAAGCATTTACAAGCGTTACAACTAAAGAGCAAGAGATTATCAACTTATCTACTTACGAAGTCTTAAAACGCTCATATAATTTAGAAACAAGTGTAGCAAGTGAATTTGTTTCTACAACTTACTATTCTACAACTGAAGTCGATGAAGCAATCGCTAGACTTACAAGCGTTGTTATTAAGAGAATTTTTGTATCTCACACTACTACTTTAAGAGAAATCTATAATCAAGTAGATAAAAACACATTTTTCTTACTTGTGCCGACTGATTTAGCAGTTCAAATCTTTGGTGGTAACAATCTCTATCTTGGTTATTTATATAACACTACAGGTAACATTTACTCTTTACGAGTAAGCACAATCGATGATTATCTATATAGACAAACTGCTTCATCGAATACTCTTGATATTACTATTCAATCTCTTACTTTCACAAAAACTTACTATACAATTAATAGAACTCAATTTACTAGCAATAACGATATTGTGAATAAGAAATATGTTGATGATACAAAGTTAACGATGAAAGATACTTACGAACACTTTAAATATCTTGAACTTAATATCAATGATGATTACGCAGGAAAATTTAATGCAATCTCAAACGCTATCAATAATAAAGTTGGAACATACTTTGTCAAAGATACAGGTAGCGATACTACAAAGTTATTACTTGTTAGTTATGTAGATACAAGTGTTATCATCGCATACACAATCGATTTCGATAGTGGCGATACATATTGGCTTGAATTTCAAGATAACGATACTACTACTTGGAACGATTGGAAGTTTAGTCCTATTACTGCTACTAATAATAAAGTTGGTGGTATTCGTTTAGGTTACACAAATGTTTCTACCGATTATCGACCTGTTCAACTTGATAGCAATAATAGAGCGTTTGTTTATGTCCCTGCAGGCGCAATCAATGTCGCTTCATCTTTAACTCTTGGTGGTATTCAAGCATACGCTGTCAACGATGATACTAGAAATGTTGATTACGATGAAGAAGTTAGAATTAATACTAACAATATGCTCTATGCGAAATCTCTCTACGAGCATACACTTACTATTCGCTTCACAGGTAACGAACAAAATCGTTTCTCATTTAGCGTATTGAACTATAAGAACTCTAGCACTTTCTCTACAAATGAAAGCGTGCTTACTGCTTATGATTTAATTAACTACATTTATAATTATGGTTGTCAATATCAATCAGGTGGTAATACTCTATCAAGAGTGAACGCTACAGGAACATATAATGGCAAACAAATCTTTGAAATCTTTGTTCAAGGTGGCAATACAACAAATGTCTTTATTCGTTGTGTCGATGGCACTCAATATACTGCACTCGCAAACTATACTCATTATGTAAGCGAGTATGTCAAAAAGATTAATTATCAAAACTGATAATAAATAAACACGAAAGGAATTTAAAAATTATGCTTAATAAAAAAGAATTAGAACTCTTAAAGCAAACAGGTGTTAACGATAAAGAAGTTACTGAAAAACTTGTTAACTTTTTAAGACACGAATTTGACAATGTTGTAAGAGTTAAGAAAGAAGATTATAGAAAAGAAGTTCTCAAACTCGTTGATAACAAGACAGGTTCATATACTTTTATCGATGATGAAAGTGGCGAATTTCTTGTTAAAATGTCTATCTTTAACTATGAAAAAGATGGTGAAAGTTTTGGACTTAATTGTATTGCTTTAAGTAAAGAAGGTTGGCTAGTCACTCTTACTGGTGGCGAATTTAGAAACACTTTATTTTCAAGTTTCCTTCGCACAAATGAAGAAACATACGGCATTGATTTAGTTGACCAATTAGTTAATATTCTCGATGGCGAAACTATCGCTACTCAAAAGTGGGTTAACGAACATAGTAGTCAAAAATGTCTTTTAAAATTTAATGAAGATGACACTTTAGGCGAAGCATTAGATAGTCTAGGTGGCGATGGTGCTTTCGTTGTTGTAGATGTGAGAAATAATTATGATACATTTTTATGTTTATACGACAGCGATGATGATATATTAACAGCGTATCGTTTCCGTAACGATGGTTTTATTGTGTTTTTTGAATTAGTAGATGCGAGCGAATATCGTAGTAAAACTCTATATTATATCTTTGAAAGCGAAGCGATATTAAAACCACTTTTAACTGATTACGGAAATTTTACACCTGAAGAACGCTCGCCACACGATATTGTTAATAAACAATATGTAGATGAAAATACTATTACGAAATATGTAATAGATAGCGATACGGATATGGACACGCTAGTCGAAAATATGAAATTTCCGTGTGCAATTTTCGATGAAGATAATTATATATCTTATATTGCTCTATCTTCACCTGTTCAAGAAACATTGATTGTTATTTCAAACGATAATAATGGAACTAATATTGTTAATTATGGACAAATAATTTGGGGGGAAGGCGATACTTGGGGCGATACAATATACAACTCACTAAAAATCGCAAATTTGTATAAACACGAAGTCGAAACATCTAATAATGACACTATCGTAGTTATTAATAATTCACCTCGAAGTATTAGAACTTCTAGTGATTTATTTGATGCGTTAAAAACAAGAATTAATGCTTATGTTATCGATAGTAATAACGGCTATGAAACTATCGTTGCTTTCGACCCTTCTTATGTTTATTATTGGCAATATACAGGTGTTTTAACCGAAGCAAGCGTTGAATACGGAAACCCAGTAGTAATAACAAGAGATACAATAACATATCTATAATTCTCATCTTAAATATTAAGCACTCGACTTTGAGTGCTTTTTATTAACAAATTTTAATCTTACTATATAATGTAAGCGAAGAAGAAAACTATGAGTAATCTTGAAATCGTATTAACTATATTAAGCGCAATCTCAATGTTGTGTTCTATCTACTTTGGCTATTGTGCTTTTGCTCGCAACAAAAAACAAGATACAAAGCAAGAAGCAACTGATTTTACTTCGATGAAAGTTGACTTGCTCTATATCAAAGATGGTGTTCAAGATTTAAAGAAAGATATGACTTCTCTTACTAACGCTAATAACGAGTTAGATAAAAGACTATCGCTATTAGAAGAAAAACTAGACAATCATATCTCTAATAAATCTATACATACAGCATTTAAGAAAGGAAATTAAATCTATGTCTATCGATATTGCTACTATCAAAGAAATCATCTTATTAGCAGTTGCAATCATCTCGCTATTAGGTGCAATCTTCTCAATCATCTCATCTATCGTTAAAGGCGATTTAAGAAAATTCGTTGAAGAACAAATGAAGATTGCTGAAGAAAGTGGTTTAAAAGGCGAACAAAAACTCAACTTCGTTCTTGAAGCAGTTAAAGAGAAGTTCAAATTAGTGTCTTTAGTATCTTCAGCGAGAAAAATCGTTGAAGAAATCATCGACTTATCAAAGAAGATTAATGCAAAGTAGTCTATTTCTCTCAAAAACGCTCAAATTAGCGACTTTTATTCAAGAGTTATGCAATTTATTAGCACAAAAAGAAAACGCTCGTAATTGAGCGTTCTTTTTCTTGTTAGTAGAGAAAGCAACAAGAATATCAATAAGAAAGAAAGAAAGTTCAGTTAAGACAAGATGGGTGTATTAATCTTAACTACTTATTATAATATCGTATTTCTCGATATTGTTAAGTGTATTTAATAAACTTGTGCGAATAGTTTAATCGCTTCATCGTATAACTTATAGACTTTTGTTTTGTCATAGCGTAGATATGAAGCGCACTCGCTCTTTGTCTTTCGTTGAAAGTAGATGAGATAGAGTATCGTAGCGCAATCGTTATCTTTCTTCGATATTAAGTCGATTGCTTTAGTCACTCTATTTATTTCATTTTCGAGTATTTTAACGCTGAACTCGTGATACTTGATATAATCTTCAAGTGACTTGTCTTTCTCATCTTGTAGCACTTCTTTTATCATCTCTTGCTTGCTAATAGCGTTTAGAGATGGTGCGACTTTTTCATATAACTTCAAAGCATTTATGCGCTCGTTAATCGCTTGATATTTAATCATACGATATTGAACGCTCTTTAAGACTTTAATAGCGTAATCTTTATCTATCATCGTTCACACACAAATAGATAGCGATGAAGCGTAATAACTTCTTGCTATTGATAATTTGTAGTAGTGTGTCATCTTTCATCATCATAATCGCTTGTTGATTGTTGAGAACGATAGATTTAATTTTCTTTAGTTCTCGCTTCTCAAAACCTTTGCTTTCAATGATGAGATAATCAATCTCGCTCTTATTGAACTCATTTTTAGAGTTACATATTTTATCTAATAGTTTCGCAATCTTCATAATAAATTCTCTTATTCTTCTTATACGAGTTAATTCTTCTAATGATAAAATCACTACTAGGTCTTTGAAGTTTAAAATACGCTATTTGAAGTAAATCGACACAATCAACTTTCTTCGTAGATTGAAAATAAACTAGGTTGTCACTCTTGCAAACAACTTGATAGAGTGGTGGTTTTCTTTTTTGGCTCATTATATAAATACCTGCTTTCTTTTAAGATACTTAAATTATAAGCGCATAGAAGCGCAAAAAAAAGTAGATAATACATTTTACTATCTACTTCTTAAATCACGCTTTATTGTGCTTCTTTTTTCGCTTTGTCGATATTATCGTTATCGCTCTCGAATACGCTGATGAACTTTGTGACTGCTTCTTCAAGTGGTTCAAGCGTTTCGTTATCTACTAATTGCATAAGACTATCACGCTTCATCTTCGCTACGAGTTTACTTGCTTTTTTAAGTTTAGTGAACGCTACTCGATAATAGATACGCTTTAGCATTTCTTTAACTTCTTCTCTAGTAGTCGCAATCTTGTAAGTGTAATCGCCTTTGATATAGATGATATGTTCTTTCGAGAAAGTGAGATTGAGAATATCAATATCGTTTCTCACAGCGATACATTTATCGTGCGCTTTATCGTTGAATATATAAGGTTCGAAATCATCTCTCATATTGTTATAGAAATTGTAATCGTTAATGATTTCTTCAATAGTCACAATCTTCTTATCTACAAATGTTTTATCAACAAGATATTTGTAGAGCCACTCTTGTCTTGCTGTTAACTTAATTTCTTCTTCGATATACATACTTTCTAACCTACCTTTCTTGTTTCTACTATATTAAGTATTTTGTATGTCTTTACGAATTTGTGTTTTTGGTAATCACTATATAGATTATTAGCGAGTTCAAGTGCTTTCTTTTCGCTTTTCGCATAAACTCTTAAATGCTCTAGTTGTTTTTCAGTTCTTACATTAACTTGATATTCTTTCATAATCTTTCTTCTTTCTTTAAATTTTCAATTTAAGTAGTGTTTTAAGTGTTATCGCTTCACTTTAAGATATATTATCTTACTTGCCAAGTTTCTACTACATAGCAATTAAATGCTAAATCTTCGGTAAGTTCTACTTGAACTTGTGAGCCATTGATTTCTTTGACTTGTTTTAGATAAGCAAGTGCTTTATCTAAATCTTCAAAGATTTCAGTCCATAGTCTTTTTCTTCTCATATTGACTGCCTTTCTATCGAAGTTCATCGACACTATTAATATAAGCGATAGTCAATATTTATACAAGAACTTTTTTAACAAGTAGTATTTTTACTTCGTAATTTCTTAATCGCTTGCTCGACAATTTTACACGCTTCAAGATATTTATTCATATCTTCAATATGTATCGAGCCATCTTCTTTGACAACATAAGTTGTTATGTATTCAAATGCTTCTTCGTATGTCATTTTATTTTGTTCTTTCTAATTGATTTAACATTGTATTTGATATTGAGTTTATTCATCTTCTCAACAAGTTCTTCTTTCTTGCGATAAGTGAAGTAGATGATAACTGAATTATAAATAATTTTGCCTTTAGCGATATTACGAACATACTTATCATCTATCGTAATAATGTAGCGATATTGCCTATAGTTCTTGCATTTTTCATTAAACAATTTGCGCTTTGCTTCTTCGCTTTGTTTCTTTTGAGATAAATCGTAAATATTGCCATAGTGTTCTTCGCACTTTGCTTTTAACTTTTCGATAAGCGAAATAGGGTCTTGTTCATATCCTGTTATAATCGCTGTAAATTCGCTTACAATGAACTTTTCTAGTCGCTTGACTTCGATAATATCGCCTAGTTGCCACGCTCGACAAAAGTCACTTCCTGCTTCTTTGATGATAGCGTAGCCTAATTTCTTCGCTCGCTCATAATACCAATCAGGTTTATTGTTAATTTGTCTATTCGCTAATTCAATCATTTTAAATACCTGTCTTTCGTAAAATCGTGTTTTGCGCTGAAGAAGTCATTAATCTTAATCTCAATACTTCTCATCTCAATCATATCTTTGCCTTTAACAATTTCGCAAAACAAGTCACACAATATAGCGAGTATAAGACCTGCTACGAAATCGCCTAGCATATATTCTAATTGCTTATAAATTTTCTTTGCTTTTCTATTCATAATTTCTCGCTTTCTATCTCAATTAAGTAACTTGCTGAACAGCCATTAAACAACTTATCAATATCAAGTTTTTTCTTGCTATCATCTTTCGTTTGTTCTTCAGTTCTATAATAGTTTCCGCCTTTGTCTTTATGAAGCGTATTGTGTCCGTAATTCATCGCTATATCGTTTGTATAGCCACTATCGAATTGTTCAGTATATATAATTCCTCTAGGCATATTAATTCTCACTTTCTAAAAATCAAAAACGGTTCGCCTTTATTTTCATCATCGGTTCTTGCACCAATGCCATAGCCACCAATTCTAAAGTCTAGCACTTGCTCGCACTTAATATTTTTTGATTTCAAATAATCTATAATATCAGTATCGATAGGATATTTAACTTTGCCTACATTAAGCAAGCAATAAGCGTTAGGTTTAAGAGCGTAAAGTATCTTGTCTAGCATAACATATAAGAAGTTAACTTTCCACTCGTTATATGACTTATTTGAGATATAACTTTGTTCTTCATCATCGCTGTATCTTTCAGTATCGTAATATGGTGGACTTGTGAAGCAAAAATCAAAGTAGTTTTCTTCAACTTCTAAATTCTCAAAGCCACAGCAGTTATATTTGAAATTGTCACCTAGTTTTAAGAACTCTTTTAACTTTAATAAACCTTCATAAGTTTTCTTACTAGGGTCGCTAGTTACATACTCAATATTTTTAAACATACAAGAAGCGAGACCTAATGTTCCCCCCCCCAGCCACTACAAGGGTCAAGAATTTTAAAGTTATCTTTGCAATATGCTTTATAAATATCTCTAGCAAGATATGGCTGAAATTCATTTACATATTGAATACCACCACTACCAATTCCAATATACTTGTAGAAATTACGCTCTAAATCGACTTTATTAGCGACTTTGACACAATATCTAGCAAATTGTCTTTTATAGACTTCGCTAGTGTTTAATGCTTCAAAAAACGATATGCTTGTCTTTGTGCTAGTGTCTAGTCGATGAGGGTTAAATAATAGCGATATATTATAGCCATCGTTGTAACCTTGACATAAACGATTAAACTGATACTTCGCTACAGGTATTGTCATAATGTTTTTAACATAATCTTCTACGCTGTTATAAGTTCTAAACTCTTTCACTAAATCATCGATAATCTCATCTTGATTAAAGTAAAAGAAATCATCGTTTTTCTCGTTAGGTTTTTTAATCTCTTGAACATTGAGCAGTTCATCTTCAAAACCTAATGCTTCAAATAAGTTTAATTGTTCTTCCATAATCATCATCTCTCTTTCTTATTTTTAGTGTTTACTTTCTAGCGTGATACAATAATTATGATTATCATCACATATATACGATTTAATTACATAATATCTATTTAATATCCAAATAAGATTTGGTATATCGTTATACTCGATATTAAATATAGTTCTAATAGTCTTTTTTAAATCATAATAGTCGCTATTATGTTCGTATTCGATATATTGCAATCTCTTAATTCCCCAAGCGAAAATGTCATCATCTTTTGCTTCAATCTTGTCTTTTGAGATAAATGTATATTTAGTAAAACCATTGTGGTTAAACAAAGAATAAAATCTTTTAATATTTTTAATCATAATCTTTTCTCTCTTTCTTATTGAATTTTACACGCTTCGGCAATTTCATCATCGAAATTGTCTTTAGTAAAATTAACATTTATTTTATCAACATAAGCGTTAAAGTTTTTGCCACGATTTTCGAGTATTCCAAGTTCATACCAATAATTGTGTTCTTTTTTGCTCTCAAACTTTTTTGTGAGTTTTTTGATTTCTTTTTTAAGTTCATCGTTGTTCTTAACTTCGATATATTCTAAAAGTCTTTCTTGTGTTGCATATTGCCACTCAAAACAACTTGCATTGTAGTAGTGGTCAATATTACATTTTACAACTCGAATAGTGTAACTTGTGATAGGTCTTAAAACGAGTTGCATAATTCTTATAATAGAAATATCAGCAAACTCTTTAATTGCGCAATCGTTAATATAAAGAACCCAATCTTTAAAATAAATGCTATCAAGATTAAAGTGATAAAACTTATCGCTATAATCAAACTTAACATTTAATGCTTTCTCAAACAATTCGTTACTTTCGGCATTTTTACCCTGCATAACGAAGTGTCCGTTAAGTGATACTAAAATTTTCTTATATCCGTAAGTATCGGTTAAACTTCTAATGTCTAATGTAGCGTTTTTGTAAACTTTTGTTGTTGCTTTCATAAATTTTCTCTCTTTCCGTAGAAGTTATCTACGCTTATTATTATAAAGCATAGAAAAGCGAGCGCAAGAAGTTTTTTAAATAAAATAAAAAGCAGTATGTTAATACTGCTGTCTATTCTTTAGTTCTAACAACTTCTTATAGATATTTATCGTATTCTTTTTTTCAGCGTTGTTGCGAGCGACTAACTCATCTAATTCGTTGAGCGATGATAAGTCGCTTGTTTCAATAGCGTTAGATAGTGCGATACACTCATCATAGCGAATACATTTATCACAAAACTTTATTTTACGAGTTTTAATGCAAGTCGCTACTTTGTAATACTCGTGCTTGTTCGTTAAGCACTCTATCGGTTTCTTTTTCATAAATGTCTTTCGCAATCTCTAGTTTATTCAATACGATTTCTTCATCGATAACAGGTATCTCTTTAATATTATACTTTGTTTCTTTCAGTTGTATAACTAGCAATTTTATCTTCTTTAAATCTATCTTGATGAACTCATCTTCTAGTAATTGTTTAAGACCTATAGCGTAAGAGTTAAGTTGTAAGATAACTTCTTGTAAGTGAATAGTGCTTGTTGTCTTGAAATCGATGAGCGTTAAGCAATCATCATATAGACAAAGTAAATCGAACTTACCACACGCTATATATTTGTTATTGCGACTGATAGCGATTGCTTCTTCACTAGCGATATACTTAATGTTATGCTTCTTCGCTATTTGTTCAAAGAATATTCTTGCTTCAGTTGTTTCAAAAACGCTGTTTTGAGCGTTGTTTTTAAAGTGAGTGTCTATTTCATCGTGAACTTTACTTCCGTATGCGCTTGCGCTTTGTAGAATAGTGCTAGATACACTAGCGTAGATATTTCCAAAGATACAAGAGATAAGTCTAGTGACACTCGGCAACTCTACGCTATTTATAAAGTATCTATGTTCTATTTCATTAAAGTCGATAAAATCATTATTCAACTTCATCGTAAGTTGTAATTCTAATTGATTGCTTCTTTGATGAAGTCTTTAGATATTTTTCGTAAAGTTCAGGATAATCTTCTTTGAACGCTTTTTCATCGAATTTCGTTGTAGTAGTCGCAGGCACATAAGCAACATTAACAAACTTACTTTCAATCTTTGTTTGACCTGTTTCGAGATAGATTTTAGTCATCGCTTTCTCAATAGTGTCTTTGACTTCTTTTTCGACTTTTTTAGCGTTTTCAACATACTTTAATAAGTCTTTGATTTCTTGTGACTTTTCTTTCGTAAATGTCATTAAATCTTTTTCGTTTGTAATTAATTCTAATTCATACATAATTTATAATCTCTCTTTCTTATTTCTTCGCAAAAGATTTCTCTAAAGCGTTAATACTTAATATTGCTTCAAATTCGCTTAATTCTCTAATAGCGAACTTGTTGAACTTGTTTTGTATCCAAGCGATGAACTTTTGTTTTTGTTCTTCGGTTAAGCCATTGTATAAACTATTTAATCTATCGCTAGTTAACTTTGAAAGAACATTTGGTGCTGTATCGCTCTTAACTTCAGGATAAGGCACTTCATCTTCTTTTTGTTCTTCGATTTCTTTAGCGAATATCTTTTGCTTCATTACTTCGCTTAATACAACTTCGCCATCGCTTGTCACTTCTTTTGGTGCTTTAGTGTCAAGAGTAGATTTCTTGCGACCATTAGTGTAAACAACTACTTTCTTTGAGTTAACGATTGATAAATAACTAATCTTTCTATCATCATCGTATTCAATATCGTTAACATAGAACTTCTCGTATCTATCTTTGAGTTCATAGCGTTTGTCATCTTTCTTGACTACTTCTACTTTGTCGCTCTTAACGAAGATAAATGGTGCGCTGTAGAGTTCAAGACCTATGCCAAGAGTAAAGCCTGCTCTTTTAAGACTATCACTTGCTTCGCCTTTCTTTTCGTTGCCTTCTTCATCTTCTCGACTTTCGATACCTACATTTTGCTTTTCTATCCACTCGTGTTTTTCTTCATCGTAGATAGAGATAGTGCAAAAGAGATTTCCTTTAATTTCTTTGTAGTCGCATTTCCAATTATAAAGACCAAAGAGTTTATTCAAGATACGATAATCAGTTCTTGCTGTCTTATAGAGAAGAAGCACACAACCTTTCTCGCTTACTTGTTTTACTTTAACTTCAATATCACTACACTCTAATAGTGGTATTTGTTCAAATTTAATATTCATAATAACTTCCTTCTTTCTTATCGATTTTATTTGTTGTTGTTAGAGATAATATCATAGATACTACACTCGAGTATGTCGCATAATTTCAACGCTGT
>OCVV011317520.1_pt1 | contig 32296 bp, 27 predicted proteins | sample 1539721 | NCBI WGS metagenome assembly OCVV01 (sample SAMN02144230, study PRJEB22623) | gut metagenome | biome: sheep rumen | host: Ovis aries | place: New Zealand | reverse complement strand
CTTGATTTTCTCCTGCATAATCACCTCGATGTAGTATTTCTCCGGGTCTTCTGCCTGTTCCATCAGTTCGTTCTCATTACGGAACTTGATGGAAGCCGGATCTGTGATACCCGGACGCACATCCAGCACATGCATCTGCTCTGGAGTCCAATATTCCACATAGTGGCGCACTTCTGGGCGAGGGCCAACCAGGCTCATATCCCCTATGAATACGTTAATAAGTTGGGGCAATTCATCAAATTTAAACTTCCTTATCCAATAACCAGATTTGGTTACACGAGGATCTCTACCACCAATGGTCACAAGGCTCCCCTTATCAGCCCCCACCCTCATAGAACGGAACTTAAAGATTCGGAAGTCCCTGTTATACCTACCAACACGTACTTGGCGGTAAAAAACCGGCCCCTTGCTATCCAACTTTATCCAGATAGCAAGTATTAAGAACAGGGGACTCAAAACAATAAGCCCCAATCCACTCGCTATCATATCAAATATACGTTTCATCTATCAAACAACTATCTGTGGAGTAACTTTTTAAACACAAAACCCCTTAACTTATTAGGCATCAACGCAACCACTAGTTGTACCATCAAAGTATATTCATAATCCCACCAAGAAATATATCCAGTTTCATATATTCTTTTTCTTGCCTGTTTGTATTTCTTATAGTAAGTCCATCCTCCACGTCTTTCATACATACCTTTTCCAATGCGTGCATTCACAAGATAGTCATCAATATTCATTGCGACAGCACCATTTTTGAACATATTCACCCACAGCAAGGTGTCTTCCATCAACGGACAATGCTGGTAATTGCCTGCGGCCAAAACGGTTGACTTCTTATACATCACCGTCATATGATTGAATGCATCACGTCGTTTTTGGTATTTCTTACAATCTTCATCTGTCAGCGGAACCATTCTTTGAGTAACTATGACGTTAACATCATCCTCAAACTCCTTGACATGTGATCCACAAATATCCAACTGCGGATTCTTTTCGAACTCCTTAAGCTGCAATTCAAACCGGTCTTTGCGAGCAATGTCGTCCGTATCCATTCTGGCCACTATTTCATACTTGCAGTGCAAAATGCCCTCTGCCAAAGCCAGACCAAGACCTCGGTTTTCTGACAACGGCACAATTTCCATCTCAGGGTATTTTGACGAATATTCCGCCACCACAACATCGAGTTCTGGCGTTAGAGGGCCATCCTCTACGAGCACCACTTGTGAGGCACGAACAGTCTGCCCGAAGACACTGTCTAATGATTGTCTTAAGAAGTCCGGTTGCTCTTTATAATATACGGACATGAGAACAGAAAATCCTCTCATTTTGATTGTTTTTGGGTTTCCTCTTATGATAATTAAAAGATGTTACTTAATATTCTCCTTTAAATAATCTAAAGCATAAGTTGTCTGTTCTTCTATTTTTCTGTTTACGGCGGTGTAATCTATTGTTTCGTCAAGCTTTGAAACCAACAACTCTGGTTTGTCACAAATTCTACTCGAGAGATTGAACTGTTCAAGAAGTGATGTTAGCTTTTGGCTATTACTTGATCTGGAGAAAGCAACAAACTGTTTATTAAACTTCATTGACATCACACATCCATGAAAAGTATCTGTAATAATATAGTCGGCATTTTTCATATATCCCAAGACCTCAAAAGGATGTGGGATAACTGTTTCGTCACACCATGGGAAATAAAAACAAATTGAAATTATTCTTTTCCTTTTCTTTTTAGCAAACTGTTTTATTGCATCTACTTCTTCTTTACCACTAATACGATTAGGATATGAATAGACAATGATATAGTCTTTTTCTTTAGGTTCTTTTATATAGTTCTTGTAATCAAAAATAAGAACGGGGTCAACATTAAAACTTGGTTCCTTACCTAATAGATTGACAACAACTTCTCTTGAATTCTTGTCTCTAACTGATATTGCAGCCATCTTATTCATTGCGTTAGATATAGTATCTCTAACCCCATATTTGTTAATCACATCTATCGTAGTTGTTCCAAATGACCCCGCATAAGAAATCACTTTCTTCGCATTCTTAACAGCTCCATATAATTGGGGTGATAAACCATACGAAGTATGCTGATTAAAGTTAAAAACCTCATCACTACCTATCACAACCATATCATACTCAGCAAAAGTATGTTTATTAACACCCAACTCCTCAAAAAACTCTTTGTCGAAACGGTTCTGATAAATCTTTGTGTATTTCAATCGGCTACAAATAGATTTTAATGCATTTAGATTAAAATATCGTTGGTATGCTTTTTTCGCAAAATAGCCAATATTTCTTTCAAAACCCGGCAGTATCAAACCCGGTTCAACATCAACAAACTCACATTGATGTCCCAGAGTCTCCAATGTCGCTTTTAAAGCGAACGCCTGTAGAAAAGAACCATAGTTTCTCACCTGCTGCATTGATAAAATTCCAATTCTCATAATTATTTGTATTAATTATACATTGTCTATTTCACAAAGAGTATTTAATCCTTTTCATCAGATTCAAAATCCTTAATGGGAAAATAGAAAGCATAGTTTTTGCTATTCGTTTTATATTGTTTAAGACGGTTTGATTTTTATGTAATACTTTTATTGCATTATCTATATCTTCAGAAGGATTTTTCAAGCTATTTAATACCGCATCTCTAATATTTGAATCAGTCACATATGTTTTCCCCCAACTTTGCCAAGGAAGAAAAACTTCATATTTACACACCTCTAATGTGATTTGATTTTTTATGCTGTTGAATACCTCTTTACCTCGTTCAGTAGATACAGAAACTGCCGAGACTCCACGATAATTCTTCAAGTATTTTTTCCCCCAAAAATCTCCCAAACGAATATCTGTGTATTCCAAAGTGCTTCTCAATTTGCAATCATGGCAAGATTCGTTTAAAATTTGGTCAGAAAAGAAAAGCTCATAAAATTTATCATTAACTTTGTCTCCAATAAACACTGGTTTTCCGTCTACTACTACTACTACATAAAAAGCGCCCCATCCCTTAACCTTGCTCCTGAATATAACTTGATCGAACTTTTCTATACCGATTTTTTCTTTTATTTTTTTTTGGTATTTTGTCCAAGCATATAAAGAAGGGCATCCATGACAAAATAAATCTACAAAGAAAAAATTGCCCCTGACGTTCCTCTTTGTTACTAGTCTATTGAGAGCATATGTTTGGCATGGTGTACCAAATACTGCATATTTTTCATTCCGGCAATTATCTACAACTTGTTTGAAAGCATCGTATGTATAACTTTGAATGTACTTTGATCCTCTAAAAGACAAAATATCATTCTCGCATTTAGCTACACTATGCTCAGCTCTCGTTCTGTCTTCATTATAAATCACCCCCACTACTTTATAGCCTTCTTGCTGTAATTGGTGTGCCAATAAATCACCAATACCTCCAGAAGTGGTTTGTTTGACTAATTCATCATCATTTGACCATGCTGCAAAGAGAGGTTTACCCTCCAGCTCATTAGATGATGTAATCAAAACGTCATTATCGTACTTATAGCATACGGTTGTACATAATCCGCAATCATTACATAAAGAATCATCTAAAGCAGGACGATAAAACCCATCGCAATCCAACTGGATAGTGATGGCCTTTTTTGCACAAACCGTAGCACAGACGCCACAACTTGTACAAGCATGAAAAGCAGATTGTTTTGATATATTCATCCTAAAACTAATTTTGGCTTATTTTTTTGGAAAACCTAGACAATGCGACTCTTAATCGCCACGTATACCAAAGCCACAGATATTTTAATCCATGAATATTGTTTTCCTTCAGCATTATCTTTCTATCATGAATAGAAGCATCAAGCGAAGCCTTCGTATTATCAGTTGAAACACCTCCAGCTGACATATTAGATAGAATGCTATTCACATGATAGAATTTAATTCCACGAAAATGGCAACGTAGTATAAAATCCTGATCCGCAGAGAGTCGCATCTTATCATTGAACAACCCAATTCTCTCATAGACCTCTTGGGGAACAAATGTTGCTGGATGTCTTAGTCCATTCATTATCCAAAGCGGTGCATCCCTTTTAAAGATAGGGATATTAGCGTCCATACGTTTTTCTTTTCCACTACTATAATGGAATAGTATATCTCCACAGTAAAGAGTATCCACATCTTTATTGTTCTCCCCAAACGATTTCGCAATGACTTCTAATGCATCATTTTCCAACCAATCATCGCTATTCACAATTCCAATTAATTCCCCTGTTGACCGTCTAATGCCCTTGTTCATGGCATCATATATACCCTTATCTGGTTCGCTTTTCCACTTCATGCGACCTTCAAACAAAGGCTCGTATCGTTTTACGATATCAAGTGTCCCATCCTTTGAAGCCCCATCAACGACGACATATTCATAGTCCTTATAAGTCTGTGCTAGTACAGACTTTATCGTTCTTTCTATTGTCTTCTCACTATTAAAGCAAATCGTAATTATTGAAAACAGCGGGGTTCCCATATTAACTCTATCTTTAAAAAGGGTGAATAATATTCAAATAATAAAACGCTCAAAGGAATAATTGCTCAACCTTTGGCATCTGGTCTTTTAACAAATGCTCAGGATAAAGTGCTTTCACTTCATCAAACGAAATCCTTTTATTTTTATTACTTGAAATAAATGATTCCACTATGGGAGCGGCAGCATCTACGTCCACTGCATAAGATAGATTTAAACCTAAGGGATATTTTTCCATCATTCTATATCCAGAATCCTTATTGTAGTAAAAGTTAATTATTGGCTTACCAGTAGAAACTAATTCTGATATTTTACTTGGGGCTTGTAACTTTACCTTATTACAAAGATTTATCAAAATATCAGCACTTTTGATGAGTCGTAAATAATTCTCTTTTGAGACCAAACCATCAATTATGATATTTTTTACATTACATTTACTTAACACCCTCCTCACCAAACGATCTCCGGTAACATGTAGTTGGAGTGTTACCGTTGGAATACGTGAGAAAATATCTAACATCGGTTTAGGGTTCCTAATTGAATTGTAAAGATATCCAGCATACAGAACCACTGGCTGTTTGTTTTCTGCCTTAATGTTTTCTGCCTTAATAGTCCCTACGAGTATAGGCGATAAAAGATATGGCAACTTAAGTATTTTATTATGGTCTATCTTATATTCATTTACTAAATTAGAATATAATTCTTCCGATACGATACATTTATCACATGTTGAATATACTTCTTTCTCAATTTTTATTGCGTTTTTAATTTTTCTTTTCTCGATTGGATTTACTTCACTGTACGCTAATGGATCTGTTGTATAAGTAATCCATCTAATGCCGGGGTGTTGTTTCTTATATTCCAATGCTGCAACATGCGTATAAAAATTAAATGATACACTCACTATCGCATCTATTCTATTATATTGATTTATAGAATTCAACTTTTTGACATAAGCCCCTATTAACGATGTTTCGTATGACTTTGTACTGATAGCATACTTTAAATACCTGAGACCCCTATAGACATTAAACAAAAACTTTGTGATAATTGGAAGGCTGTGCTCTTCTTGATTTGTCCGTATATATGCCAAGACCATGTTAGGTATACTATTGATATAGTTTATCTTTATGCCTTCATAAACTAGTGCTTTTGTAAAATGAATATTTGAGGGGGGGCAAACAACCTCTACTTCATTATTCTTTGCAAGTTCCAAAAGGTAATGCTTTGCACAACCAGCTGGCGGTACTGTATATGGATAATAATATCCAGTTAAAACAACTATATGCATAAAAAAAAGCATTATAAAATAATTATTCTAATCTCCATAAGTGTCGAGTATTCCCCCATAAACAAAAACCACACAGATTAATAAATTGAATAATGCTATTATATAGAATGATACTTAATATTGAGGCGAAAAAAGACAACTTCATAAGTCACAGCTTAATACTTCCGAACGAAGCCATTAAGTTAGGACAGAAACTCCCTGTAAACATACAATATGCAATTTAAAATTATAATTTACCTATTAATGTTTTATATGTACCGAAAGACTTGATCCATATGGGGCTATTAAAGAAGAGGAAGAACATATAAATCTCATACAATACTATTATTAATATCACTGCATTTTTTGCCAACCTGTCAACCTTTGTGTTTTCCATGAATAGTGGATATGCTGCAATTGTAAAAACAGAAAAATAGAATCCAATCCTTGATATCAATTCTCCATATGCAACTAGTGGCATCACTAATGCAGCTAAAATCACAATCCAACAAGCCAAATTATTATGCTGCTTGGCCTTAACCGAACTATAAAGAATAAATGTGTAAATGAGCAAAAAAGAAATACTGGATATACCAACCCCTCCATGAGTATCCATATACCCCAACTGATGAAAATCCTCAGTTTTCAAAAAAAGCACAACATAGTCTATAAATATTGGCGATAATATCCAGAAAACTATCAAACCCGCAATCAATGTGAAGAACGATTGCATTGAGTTCTTTTTTTGTAGTATCGACAGCGGCACGAAAACCAATGTAACTAAAGCACTAAAATGTATTGAAAAAGCCAATAACGTCAGCAATATATACGGAATTATTCTCTTCTTTTCTAAATGCATCACACTTAACAAAACCACACATATTGCAAGCCATTGACGCATCATGCTTGAACTCAACACCCAAAAATTAGGATTGAAGACATAGACAAAAACGGCAAGCCAATACCATTTCTTATTTACGTGCGTTTTAATAAACCAATAAATGATAATATTCTCTATAAGAAATAGCACTGCTCGCATGCCCCAAAAACCCAATGGTTTACATAACAAGTTTATGCATATATAACCCACCTCCCTTTGGATAAAACGATCGTATTGGGAAAACTCCCACCATGAAACTCCAGAATTCTCAAATTCTTGAAACCATAACTCGTATGTAGAAACATCACTACCCCAATAATACCCTAACGAAAGAAACGCGGTAAGGATGGCAAACGCAGTAAGAAGAAAAAAAGAATGTTGTTTTTCGTTTCCGCCCAAATATGCTAGCAACACGGCGATTATTGATGTAATTAATGCGGCTATCATATTTTTTATTTTACCTAATAAAAAAGAAGAAATAACAAATAAGTAAGCAAAAAGAAGGACAATTGTGTTTCCGCTAGATATATAACTATTTACGAAACACTAGATCATCAGAAAAGGGTTTATTATTCTTAAAATTATCAATCACCTCCCGGTAGCCGTCATGCCACATTTTCATAAAAGACTGATTGCTATATTTTTGAGATACAGTTCTAATGGAATTATCTCTTAATCGGTTCGCTAAAGTATCACTTTCAACAAGCTTAAGCATATTATCTGCCATTCCCACGAAATCCCCATTTTCTGACAGCAGAACACTTTCTCTATCAACATTAAGCTCTGGAGTCGCTGGTGTAATTGTTGTGACAACTGGCAATCCCGACGCCATTGCCTCTCGTATTGTTCCGGAAATTAAGTCCACTTTTAACGGGAGTAGTGCAAAGCGTGATTTTTTTATTTGCTCCATCACTTCTTCATGGGTCTCTCGTTCAGTTGTAAAAACAACTTTATCTTGTATTCCCAATTCTTGAATTCTCTTATCCAATTGTTCCCGATATGGCTCAGAACACATGCCGCAAATATTAAGTGTAATCGAGCTATGCCTTTTATGCGCGAGCCCAAAAGCTTCTATGGCATAATCTGCCGCCTTATTTATATTTCTCGCAAAATAGACAAAATCATATTCTTTTTTTGGTGATTCTGTATTAATTGTTACACCTAATGCCAAAGGCATTTTTAAAAATATTGCGTTTGCTTTTATCGTTGTCTTAACCAAATTTTGTATATATTCGGAACGCTGGGCAATATAGTCACTTCTCACAATTACTTTTTTTTCTATTTCAGAATAGTGCGAATATTCTTCTTCACTCATTGGATAATTCTCTTTGAACCTTGGATCCGACATGAGTGTCTGTAATGAAGTAATGGTTGGAATACTATTGGGTACATCAAGAAGTGTGATTGAATAGGGGGGATTTTCTGCTCCAATCAAATGCACTATGTCTGGTTTTAATTCATCTATTATACCTTTAACAAGCCTCCTGTTTTTCTTATAAGTCCAATCAAACTTTTTGAATAGTTTTCTTTTCAGAAAAGAATAAAAAGAGTCCGCTTCTGAGCGGAAACAAATATATTTAATACCATTTATTTCAAAACGTTGCTGTTTGCCAGCAATTCCATCCTGAGGAAAAACGATAGTCAAATCTACATCATTAAACTTTTCAAATTCAATAATTGCATTAGTTACCCATATCGCATAATCTTGTTTGGAAGAGATCGTCTTCCTTATCATTCTACCCAAAATATCTCTATAATAATACCGGCAAAATTGTATTTTCTCTCTTACTTGTTTATTAGAGAGATGACATATCCAAACAATTTTTATCTTTTCATTTACAACCATTGTTTACAACACTTTTATCATTTTCAAATATTCAGGCCACTCGCCCATGTCTTTCCATGAATGTTCACTCACAGGGAAACAGCCAACGCGACCACCTCTTGCCTTTATTTTTTCCATCAAATGTGTAATATGGAAAAACTCATTTTCTGGAATCTCATCAATGCAACTAGGATTAAGAATATAAACACCAGTATTTACTTGATATGTCAACTCTGGTTTCTCACTTAATGATACCATTAAACCATCCTCGCCAGTCTCAATAACACCATAAGGAATCTTGAAACTCTTTACCATAGTTACTATAGTAAGGTCATTATGGTTCTCAACGTGGTAGTCATAAACATCACGATAGTCCTGTTCATTAATACTATCACAGTTCGACACAAAGAATGGAGTTGTTATTTCCCCTTTCAATAGACTTACACTACCAATTGTACCTAACGGTTTTTCCTCTTGGAAAAATTCAATATCATACTTATGGTCTAATTGACCAAGGTAATACTTCATAATATCGGCCTTATAGTTGACCGACATATAAAATTTTGTACAACCAATTTCCTCAAACTGATCAAGGATAGTTTCCAAAATAGTTTTATTTCCAATCGGAACAAGCGGTTTAGGAATCACGTTGGTTATGGGTTTAAGTCTAGTGCCTTTACCGCCTGCCATAATAACCACTGGAAGATTTATTTTTTCACGTTCAGTCAGTTCTGCTTTCTTAAACAAATCACTCCAAAACCAAACATCAACCAATTCGCCTTTTTCGTCAAGAATCGGCATTACTTCAGCACGCATTCTGCGCATCTTTTTTTTAATGCTATCCTCTCCTTCTAATTGATAACCATAAATTTTGTTATTATTTAAAATGCGTCTGACAGGCTCTTTAAGAGCTACATTATTAATAATTGCTCTTTGAATGTCTCCTAAAGTAATGATACCCTCAAAATGTTCTTTGTTAATCACAAACAGGGTTTTAACTTTAACCTCATCCATCTGTTTCATTGCTTCAAGCAACGAAACTGATGGCGAAATAACTCTTGATGTAATTCTATCTATCATTTTAATGAATTCTCAATTCATTTGTGAAATAATCTTTCTAAATCTATTCGTTGTATATATCACCTTGCCATCATCATCCACCACACGGATACCACCATTTTTAATAGCAGTATGCCACATTCTTGCTTTGGGGAACTTGCGCTTCTGATCCATTAAATATGGCACAGGCAGGAAACCTTCAACAAACACCTTATAGAAACCTTCCGGAGTATATAGATTAGGCACGGCCTTTTCCATCATAGCTATTGCCTCTTTGGCTTCGCTATACAATGCTTCCTCTCGATAATTAACTTCCTTGTCGTATTTCATGTTAGGAATCTTGCCCAACATTCGGGCATTGCGGTATTCATGAAGCGCATTGAGGGTAATGCGGATACTATCTTTAATGATAGGAGGTGTAGCCAATCGCACAGCTTCCGAATAATTCACCACATGGATGATTTCAGGGCTATTTTCATTATCAGGCTCAAGGTCATCCATCAGGCAGGTTACGGCAGCCAACTGCACTTTAGCTTCTTCCAAATCAGGAGCAAAATAGTCTAATCCAGCACGCGATTGCAGGCTCACATGGAAAGTGTCGTCTTCCAACTCACGCACCAGTTTCAACATCGTTCTGCCCTTGGCCAAATCCTGTACACCTGTAGTATATTTCGGTGTATTCAGCATATTTTGCAATATCAGATGCTGAACACCCAACTTCTTGCATGCTTTGGCTGCCAAGAAGCCTGTTATGATATAGGTAATATCATCTGCACCTCGGAAAGCAAAGTGGTGCGGCACATTGGGCTCAACAGGTTTTCCTGTGGTAACAATCCAGCGAACAGCCTCAAAGTGTTCTTTCAGGTTGTCCAAAAGGCTGTTATGGCCACGGCCATCCAACTCATCAAACCACCAGAACGAAAGGGCGTGCCAAGAAATGTTCAGCGCGCGTTCATGTATCTTAGCCAAGCCTGGAACATCCTTGGTGCCCGAATAGGTTCTTGCCAGCATGGGTTTTGCGTTTTCCTTGATGGCCACATATTCCATTTCGGAATTAACAGGCACACCGCCACCATTGGGCTTGCCTTCCCAATCCTCTCCGAAATTCGACTGGGTTAACTGTGAACTACCAATGGAGAGAACATCCAACAGACGGCTTTGGGCCAATTCACGGCACCAAGAATTGTATTCCTTCAATGCCTCCAAGCGGTTTGGATTATACGGTCCAGAATGTGTTCTGATGATGGGTAACGAATGCTTCTTCTTGGCATATTTCAATCGTGCCACATAGGTATCGTTGTCAGCCCCACATTCTTTATAGCCATAATGATCCAAAGGTTGCTCAAGTTTGTAGCGCTCAGATTCTATCAGTTTCTTGGCAAAATCCCAACGCATGTTGTCGTATGGATTGTTCTGGTTCAATGCTGCAGGCATCAATCCTTCTGGCACATGTAGCATGGAAAGGGATTCTATCGGGCTTTCGTTGCCGGGAAAAACTAAAATCTCACCATTGGTCTTGCCTTTCACCAATTCACAAGTGTCAGGCAATCCGGCAAAGAATATCTGCTGCAATTGCCCGCCATTGTCAGCAAACATATTGTCGTCCTTCAGATGATGATATAATGAAAGGAAATAGTCGCAACCTTCCACCGGGTCGAGACGATAGCTGAATCCCAAGCGGGTAATATGGTTTTTAACAAGCCAACTCTTTACGAGACTATAGTTATTAATTTTTTGAATCTGCTCAACAGCCTCGTTCACATCATCGTTGGATACATACACCTTATAGCCACAATCCCTCAGCAGGTTAGCCATAGTATAAACCCCCATAGTGTGGACATCCACAAGGGGTTTGATGAATCCGAAAACGTCTTTTAAATCAGGATTATGCTTCATGAGTTATATAGTCTAATATCTCTTGCATTGTTTTTCCTGCCAGACCTAGGTTTTTCAAGTTACGTCCGTTGGTATGCAGGTCTTGGCCCAACAATGCCTCGCAGATGTGGATCATCGATTCCAATAGCGGGGTTTCAACACCAGCCGCCTTGCCCAATTCCATGATGGGCAGCACACCGGTAGGAATGTCTTCCGTCAGCTGTCGGGTAAAGATGGTTGAAGGTGACTTGATGTCGTGATAGGCTGGATTGTTGCGCATACGCTCACACAGAGTGTCACCCTCAGTATCCTTATAAGCAAACTTGATCCACTCTTTCACCCCCAGCAAATCAATGCCGTAAGCCTTACCCACTGCCAACCGCTCTGCGTCGAAACGCTCAATAAAAGAGGCCACTTGCTCGGTCATATCGCGATAGAACCAGAACACCTCGTTTCGCTCGATAGTGGCTGCATTGAAGAGCAGCACACAAGGATGGAACATAGCACCAATATTCTCCAAACTGGTGTGCAAGACGTTGGTAGTCTTCATAAAGCACGGATACATCGGATTAATTTTGCTCAACACATAATCAGTATCCTTCGAGGGCAATGCAGACAGCAACACCTCGTCTTTCACACCGATGATGTTCACTGTACCGTTCTGAACTATCCGACAGGCATACACCAACGTTTGAGCCTCGGCCAAATAGAAACGGGCGTTACAACCAGCCTCAACCAACGCCTGCTTAAAAACCAACGCTCCACAGGTACGACCTGGGTTAAGAATAATCACCTGTCCATCCACCACGTATGGCGCAAGTCTTTGCGCCACCTCTTTATGGGCATTAGCGATGGTGGTCACCATAATAATTTCAGCCCCCGTTACCGCCTCCTCAGTATTCGTGGTGAAACCAGCTAATTTACCGAAACCATTGATGCGACCTTCCAACTTAATACCACCATGACTTTTAAGTTCATCGATTTTTTTTGCATCGATGTCATACAAAACCACCTCGTAGCCTTGTGTGGCCAAATAACCGGAAATAGCTTGTCCGCCATTACCTGCTCCAATCACTGCTATTTTCATTATCTAACTAAATATGCCCGATTTGTTCGATTTATTAAACAACTGGAATGTTTTAATGATTGTATTTTTTGTCAAACCCAGACCAATCGTTCATCAAACATCCATTTTCATCAAAAATCTTTACTGTATTCCTAATGATTTTCATGCGTTCATGCAATTCTATTTCACTATCACCTTTAACTATTATTCTTGCAAATAACTGGTCAAGAGTATTTATATATTTCGGCAATATAATGTCATGTACATGATAATACTGGGTAATATCCACAACCCAATTAAAAGATTGAATAACCGATAAACCCTCTATCGAACTAATCTTTCCTTCTCTAATAGGCACTGATATTGATGCAGAATGTTTTCCATTCAAATAAGGGTCAATCATTTTTACATCTTCTTTTGAACACATTTCACCATTAACTGCATAATGTATGAGCATTTTCTGGGTATTATTCCCACTGGTTGCCTCTGTAATTTGATAAATCATACCTCCACTAACACGTAGACCCATTTCATATACATAAATATTATCACCATCTGGAAGAGCTTGGAAAAAAAAGGGGCCGTTTTCAAATCCGATAGCATGAAACATTTCACGAATAAAAGGATCAACCTTTTTTATAAATAAATCAATATAATGTGAGGGATATTTTGCCACTGCCGTTATTAAGCCTTGGACAACATTCTCACCGAAAGCCTCTAAATAATATTCCCCATTAATAGCGACATATTTTGCATCTAAGGTAATACCTCCATTATCAATATACTTTTCGATAAGCATTTTGCCTGAAGGAGACTCTTTCCTAGCCTTTTCTTTAGCATCCTTTAATTCTTCATTATTATAGCATATTGTTATTCCTCTTGAAGAACAACCATCTACAGGCTTTACAATAACAGGGAAATCGCAATCTTTCAAAACCTCATCAACAGAGAATTCTGGAACGCCTGGAATATGATACTTTTTGCACATATCTTTAAAGTGCCTTTTGTTTTGGCATAATTCCCACTGTTCTTCAGTTGCATAACAGGGGATATTTGCTATCTTAGCCAGCTTAATCATATTAAATACATGAAATTCGCTGGCACCTGTCATTATTCCATCTATTTTATTATTAACGATATATTTATGTAAAGCTTGATGATCTGTCAGGTCCACATTAAATATTTTATCTGCAATCATTGCTGCATCACCGTTATTTTGACAAGCAACATGAACAAAAATGTTTTCTTTATGAGCATATTCCACTACTTTTACAGTGGAATAACCTCCACCAAGTACTAATAATTGTTTCTGCATACTATGTTATATTATTTTTTCTAATAAAAACAAGTTCTTTCTTTTGATATAATCAATAGGCATAATCAATCATGCAAACACACTTTCCTTAATTGTTTTTTCGTATTTGTCAAAAGTTTTTTCCATGAATTCTTTACTGCTAGCAACTAGTATCAATTGACCATAACGGTTCAGGCTTGATGTGATACGATTCACCTTATCACCTTCTTTGAGTGTAAAGGAAAAATCAACCACATTAGGCCATGCCTTTATAGAATCTACATCAAGCACATGGATCACCTTAAGACCTTCTTCATAAGCAAAAAATCTTACACCTGAATACTGAATCTGTTTAGGCTCCACCGATATCTTATCACCGAGTGAAATATGAAGCAATAAATCTTCAAGATTCACACCTGTTGAAAGTGGCGTTAATGTTGATGTTATATAGTCACCACCCAATCTCGGACTAGTTTCTATCACGAATATGCCACGCTCGTTAATTTTTAACTCAGTATGCGACGGGCAATTCTTAAACTTCAACGCTTTACCTATATTCACCAATATCTCACAAATTGTGTTTTTCTGATCCTCCGTCAGATTGGCCGGCTGAATATGACCCAATTCCACATTGTAAGGAAACTTTGTCGTCTTTTTCTCGGTAAATTGAATCACTTCTGCCTTACCATCAAAGTGCAAGCCTTCAATGCTGTATTCAGGCCCTTCGATATATTCCTCAACAAGCACAGTGTCTAATTTTGAAACCTCAAAGGCTTCGCTCATTGATATTTTCAGCTCCTCTTTGCTACGGCAAAGCTTCACACCACGGCTACCTGAATTGTCACGAGGCTTAACAATGACAGGAAATACCATATCATTTGTCTCATCCACACTCTTCACCAAGCGTCCTTTTGCACATGGCACACCACCTTCTATAAAACGTTGTTTCATCTGGAACTTGTCGGTGCTCCATTGAGCAGTTTCAACCGAATAGAATGGAAAGCTATATTTCTCTGCTATGCGAGCCATCATCACCAAAGGTTTATCTGTGGCTGCAGTCACTATGGCATCTATTCTATATTTCTCCACCACAGCACAAGTTCTTTCGAAGTCCTGTCCACCAACCACTTCAAATGCATCTACCGCATCGCGACACACAGCATCAGCCGCTGGGTCGATGCCCACCGTGTAAAGACCCATCTTCTTAGCTCGCCCAATGATTGATTCCTGCAGAGGGCCAACGCCAAAAATTAGAACCGCTTTTTTGCTCTGATACATTACTTAATCTCTTTTATAGCCTTCTCCAAAGTATCGCAAATGAAATCAACCTGCTCTGATGTCAATGCCGCATACATTGGAAGTGTAATCTCATTGTCTGTCACATAGTCGGTCTGCGGCAACACAGCACCCAACTCTTTGTAGGTTGAGAAGTGATGCACGGCAGGATAGTGGACGCTGGTTTGAATGCCCGCAGCATGGATGTACTCGCGAATCTTGTTGCGACGCTCCTTGTTGGAGTTGAGCAACACAACTGGGAAGATATAGTTGCTCACAAACTCGGAATTATCTGCAAAAGGCACCACTATGCCTTCCACCTTGCTCAGTCGGTCAACATACTTTTTGCGCACCGTGATACGTGTATCCAAATCACTAGGCAATTTCTTCAGCTGCTCAATGGCAATAGAAGCACGGATGTCATCCATGCGGAAGTTATAACCCAAGCAGGTGATGTCATACTCTGTAGCGTGGCCGCTGGCACGCTGGTAGCTCATGGTGCTCATGCCGTGGCTGCGGATAAGACGGGCTTTTTTCTCCATCTCCTCGTTGTTGGTGATAAACATACCACCTTCTCCAGTGGATATATTCTTATTGGAAAAGAAGCTGAAAGCAGCACAATCACCAATGCTGCCCAGTTTTTTCCCTTTGTATTCCGACAGTGGTCCATGGCAAGCATCTTCCACCACCTTGAGGTTATGTTTCTTGGCAATGGCCATAATCTCGTCCATACGGGCAGGGAAACCAGCCATGTGGACTATCACGATGCCTTTGGTCTTGGGCGTAATCTTGCGTTCAAGGTCGGCAGGATCCATATTAATGTGTTCTGGTCCCACTATGTCGGCAAACACTGGTGTTGCACCGACATAGCGGATGCAGTTTACGGAGGCTGCAAAGGTCAAAGAAGGAACAATCACTTCATCACCCGGGCCGAAGCCACACACAATGCAGCACACATGGAGGGAGTCAGTGCAATTACTCATAGAAACTGCATATTTTACCTTCCACATGTCTATAAACATTTGTTCCAGTTCTGCGTTCTTAGGGCCGGTGGAAATCCAGCCTGATTTGATGGTATCGTAAGCCGCCAGAGCTTCACGCTCATCGAAGTTCAGATTAAAAAGAGGAATTTTGTATGACATAATATATTTATTTATTACCTTTATGGGTCATTGCTGTTAAATATGATAATATCGTTTTTCTTTCTGCCTTATTATATAAAAGTACGACGGATGCCATGCAAATAGTAATAGTTGATATCACAAGGACTGCTAATAGCCGCCAAAAAGATTGGGGCATCAGAGACCTGAAAGATAAAACCACGACTATTCCTATAAAAGCAACCGCGAACGATGGTAGTAATATTCTTTTCAAAAAATGAACGACATCATAATCAAGAAAACGGTTAGCACAATAAACATTAATTATTACCTGAAGGATAGACGATATTATCGTGATATATAGTGCAGATTCGAACCCTGCACCAAATTTAAAGGCTACGAAAATACCCAGCACATTCAAACCAAAAATCGTGGAAATACAAATCTGCTGAAATGTTATTTTACCTGTAGCGTGGATTGCCTGATATAAGAAATATGTGTAAGAGGCAATATTCACATTAATGAGAACTAATGTAACCAACAGTGACGTGTGCTCAGGTGGCGTTTTTAACCAAAGCTGTAGGATATAATCTGCCTCTGCCGCAAATGGAACAGAAATCATCAACATAAGCATAAAGGTTATCTTAGTTCCCGTATTAATCAATCTAAACATACTATCCTTATCTCCTGCACCATATGACGACATCATTTGAGGCACTATTGAAGATTTGAAGTTCATCACAAAAGTGCTGGCAAATTGCATTACTTGCATAGCAACTGCATAAGCAGCATTAATCACCAAACCAAAGAACAGATTGATTAGCAAAACGATACCTTGGTCCCTAAAGACCTGCATCATTACAGTAATGATTAAAAGAGAAATGAATTTCAACATCTCCCTAATAATCTCTCTATCTTTTGCAGGCTTAACGTGTGATTCTTTATGCTGTAATGCCAAATAAACATATGAACCGACGGAAAAAATGGTTATTCCCAAATTGAATATTGAAAGAGAAATTAGTTTGTCATAATTAATAATGTACAATAGGTAAAGAACACCAAGTCTTAATAAAGCCTGTATTATGTCAATAATCGCTGTACTTGAAAATCTTTCTCTTGCTCTTAAAAGAGCGGAGTATGGCACACTGAGGATATTCAGTACCATTTGAAAAATGGAAATTTGAAATACCACTTGTGCAGCAAACAATCTTTCCGTGGGGATATTAAGCTTCCCTAAAAAGAAAATGGCAAATATCTCAGAAAGCAGCAAAGTAATGACTGCCACATATATGTGACAGTACAACCCCGCAGAAAAAACCCTTTTTAATCTAACCTCATTTTGCTTCCCAATTTCGATGCTATAGAATCGCTGGACAGCCGTCCCCATTGAGCCATTGATAAACGAAAACATGGCCACCACACTTCCCACAAGATTGTTTAGTCCATAGTCGTCAACACCAAGTACTTGCAAAGTCACTCTTGTAGTTAAGAATGAGATTATCATCGTGACTCCCATTCTTATGTATAGAGCCACTGTATTTTTCGCGATTCTATTTTTATCTATCCGATATGACATCATCTACCTTATATGGCTACACGCTATACTGATTCACATCTTTTGATCAAGGTTCTTGCCCTTCTCTTCGTGCTCGAAATTAGGAATGAATTCTTTGATTGCCTCTACCACCTGAGCTTTGGTGAAATCATCTTTAGTGAAGATGCTCTCAAGTTTATCAAAGAATGCATTAACCTCTGCCATTTCATGGCGAGTGGTCTGGCATACAACTCCAAGAGCTTGGAATCGTTGCATATCTATCTTTTCACCAGGCACATAGAATTCTTCGTAAGCCTTTTCTCCAGTGGTGTCCGAGCCAAAATAAACAACAGGATACTTATTATCATCCCAACCCAGCGCGGCTGCTTTTTGTTTGGCTTCATCATCGCTACTGCAAGGATCTTTCACCAAACCATTGGCGGCAACAAACTCGTCGCAAATGCTACTGAAAGTCAACATCTGATCTTCTCCCAGCTTCGGGAAGAACACTTCCCCACCGTTGCCCAGGATACATGCCAACATACAAATCTGACCGGATTCTTCAGGCGAAACGAAGTAGCGCTTCACATCTGAAGGTGCAGCCAACGGCTGTTTCTTCTGCAAGCGGTGGATCCATCCGTCAGGCAATGAGCCATTGCTGAATGCCACATTAGCAAAACGGGCGGTGGTTACCTTGAAATATTTGTTGTATGCCATCACCAGGTCTTCCATAATGCGCTTGCTGGCTCCCATGATATTCACAGGGTTAGCTGCCTTATCTGTTGAAACACAGAAGAAATGCTTGGGTGGATATATTGTAAGCAAGTCCATCAACTTCTTAGCCTTGATGTCGTTGTTTTCAATCAAAGCCTGAACACTATAGCGGTCTTTTTCTGAACGCACATGCTTGTGAGCAGAGAAATTAGCCACAATATCAAAGCCTTTCTCCTCACGGAAGATACGCTTAAAGATAGGGTCTGCAAAGTTCAGGGTATAGCAGCGGAACTCATCCGGAACATAAAGACCATTGGTTGAACGCACATCACGCACCAGCTCTGCAAGACCGTTTTCGTTGAGATCCACAACGACCACTGATGCCGGTTCAAAACGTAAAACAGCCTTGATGAAACTGGAACCAATGCTTCCTGCTCCACCTATTACGCATACTTTCTTGCCCTTTATCTCTTGTGTAAGCTTCTCAGCATTCGCCCGAACGTCTTTCTCAAACATGCTGCTCGGACGGAAGGTTACACTATCAGAAATAAACTTATCTAAGTTGAACATATTAAATTATTATACTTATTTACTCTTTTAATAACCTTCTGGATTATTCTTCTGCCAATTCCAACTGTCTCTTACCATCTCTTCAATACCATATTTGGCTTCCCAACCAAGCTCTACTTTTGCTTTAGCAGGATTGCAGTAACAAGTGGCGATGTCGCCAGCCCTGCGGGGCTTAATGCTATATGGAAAGTCCACTCTATTAACCTTGATAAACGCTTTGACCATATCCAAAACGCTATAGCCGTGGCCAGTTCCGATGTTATATATGAATGTGTGATTGTCTGATTGTGTGAATGCTTGAGTGAAGCACTGCAAAGCAGCCACATGTGCATCTGCCAGATCCACAACATGGATATAGTCACGAACACCTGTGCCATCGTGAGTAGGATAGTCATTACCAAAAACACCAAGTTCTTTACGCTTACCAACAGCTACCTGGGTAATATATGGCATCAAGTTATTGGGAATACCGTTAGGATTTTCCCCAATACGGCCACTCGGATGAGCGCCAACAGGATTGAAGTAGCGAAGCAAAACCACATTCCATTCTGGATCAGCCTTCTGAATATCCATCAACACCTGCTCCAACATACTCTTTGTCCAACCATACGGATTGGTACATTGTCCTTTGGGGCAGTTTTCTGTGATGGGTATCTCTACCGGGTCACCATACACCGTGGCGCTACTGCTAAAGATGATATTCTTGCAGCCATACATGCGCATCACGTCTATCAATACCAGTGTGCCACCGATATTGTTCTCATAGTATTCCCAAGGTTTCTCAACACTCTCGCCTACTGCCTTGAGACCAGCAAAGTGAATGCAAGCATCAAACTGGTGAGCTGCAAAGACTTTTTCAAGTCCCTCACGGTCGCGAATATCAACCTTATAGAATGGAATCTCTTTAATTCCAATTATCTCTGCCACACGCTGCAGAGCGATTGGATTGCTGTTGCTTAGGTTGTCTACCACCACGGCGGTATGTCCAGCCTTATAGAGTTCAACCAATGTATGGGAGCCTATAAATCCTGCTCCACCGGTGACTAATATATTCATAATTTTATGTTTCAATGAAAAGTCAAGAAGTGCGAAAGATCTAAAGCAGCTATTTCTTTATGAACATCATATCATTCTTTTCAATTCTTCCTTCAGCGACAATCTTATCCAGAATATCGCTTACCCTGGAACAATCTTTCGATTCCAATTGATTGCTCTCATATATACCATTATTTGCTGTTCTACCCTCTTCCATGGCACGATAAAGAATGTAGGAGCATACGCTTTTGAAAGTAAATTCAGAGCGTTGCATGGCAATGAATTCCTCGATGAGGATGCGAAGCTGTGTTGGTCGGTATAGGTGACTTGTATTGGGTTCATAAGATGTATGATATTCTTGAGGTTTGTTATAATCCGGCCGAGATTAACCGATTTTAGAGGTTTGATGTATGAAGTATGAGGTTTGATGTTTTAGTTGTAATCCTCTTAGTTTAAACTATTCTACGAATCAGAGCCTTAGGCTGCGTATAAGACCGGTAGGCGCCGTCCTTTCATTTTCATATTTTGCAATAAGCTTTTACGGAATCACTACACCTTTGACCGACAAGCATTTTACGTTTGCTTCCCGAACAGCTCTATCAACAGAAGCTCCACCTGCAATAAATATTCCTACCGTCTGTTTGGAATGACCACGAGGCTCATATTTTTTAAAAGCCACTGATTTATCACCAGATTCATCATATTGCCAATCGAGCGAAATCTTTACCACACCACCATGCCGTTCGACTGGGGACCCTACCACATTCACATAATTTGCTTTCTGATTAGTGTATTTGACACAAACCGAGATTGGACTTCCTTTTAACTTAGTTAATATCTTTGATATTTCGGTGCATGCATCACTTAATTTGTTTATACTTTTTTCAAGGTCGAATCCATTATATCCAGATTGGTCTTTAATTATTTCATAGTGAAAGTTCTGTACTTCTGTCAATGCCTCCAGATATTTTTGATAACTCTTTCGTTCTATCCTGTAAATAATCAAAAGAACAATAAAAAAAAAGACAAGTATCAAAGACACCCGTAATTGCCAGTCAGCACTTAGAAACAATTGTATAAAAGCCAATATTGCGCCAATAATCGATGCGATACTCCCAATGTTATCAAGATTTGATTTCATAATCGCACTATAAGTCAAGTGTTTTTATTCTGTAACCTATCAAAACGGCAAATCGTCATCTTGAACCTGTGGTGTACCTTCAGATACCAACCGTACTGCATCATCGTAAGCCACGATGCTGTCAAACGGCAGGAGTTTGCCGTTTTCATCAAACAAGGACTTGTTTACGCTTATGACATTAATGCTGCCAGCAATACTGGTTTCGTGAGTCCATCGGTAAGCATCTTCATTGTCATCTTTTTTCCAGCGATAAGCATCGAGCAAAGCATTTAACTTGGCATAATCGTCAAACCAAATCCCATAGCGTAGCGCCATAAAGGAAGCAATTCGTTGCACAACAGGATGGGTGATATACTGATTGGTGGATATTGTTTTGTTTACAGCATCGTTTGTTCCCTCAATCTTATGGGTCAATTGCTCAAAGCGTTCGGCAAGGTTCTCAAGTTTATTAGTCAGATTGACATCTTTGGCTTTGGAACTCGATTCAAGAAACGACTGAAATAACCCAGCAAACTGTTCTTTCAGATAGTCCTGTATTTCCGAAGATGACTCGAAAGTCTTGATGTTGTTATTTGTCGTGAGGCTGTGAATCTCCTCCAGAAATTGGTAGATTTTTACATTGTCAACATACTTGTATTTGGTGTCTGCATTACCTTTGTTAAGCAAGTAAGTGCCATATTCATTATCAACGCTTTTATCAATAAAAATATAGACCTGTTTGCCTTTGCTGATTGCTGTTCGCAATTCTTGATTGCTCACAGACCATTCGCTGACTTTTGATTCCGAGCCAAAGCGACCTCCAATAATTGAAACGAATATATCTATATTGTCAACTTCCTTGTAGCAATAAGTTTCAAGAGCATCCTTGTTGCCATATGGAATATCACCTTTTTCATTACGAACAGGATCGTAACCAAGGCTTGTGAGAAACTGACTAAGATTCTCGCGTGTCTGTTTCAAATCGTAATAGGTGGAACAAATAAACACTCTCGGTTTAGCCATAGCACACTTTATTTGTTGATAATAGCGTCTTCACGCAATTTTTTTCCTACCGTATTTTCAATAACTTTGCTTTGAAGTTTATCCCTGTTATCCTTCTTGTTGTAACCCACTCCAAGACATTTAAGAATCCCCTCAAGGTCTTTTCGCTTAAGTTGGTTCTTTTCAAGATAGGACTTACACTGTTCACGAGAAGTTATCGTCATCAATTCGTCAACAAATTGTTGATAACGAACTGTATCAAAGACGGCATCAGAAACCAGTTCCTTTTGCAGAAGAAAAGAAATCTTTGCGTGTCCATCCTCTAAATCACACAGATCCTGGACATCGAGTTTCTTCAAATAAGACACAAACAGTTCTATCTGTTTTAACAAAACGTTGTTATACATTGGTCTTCTCTATTAGTTCATCAACAATCTGTTCCAATTCATTCACTATGTCTTTTCTTGTTCCCTGCTTATCAAGCACTACGGGCAACAAATATTGGGGGGCTTCAGCAAATAGCGATTTGTTTTCACGCATATATGCCTTAAAAACAGGCATATTACTATGTTTTACCTCTTGAATATACTGACGCTGTACGCTGATGGGTGCAGAATCATATAATTGTACCATAGTGAAAACAACACCGGCAATTAAGGGATTAATTATTTCCTGCTTCGGTGAACTATTAGTTTCCTCACCACTAAAATAATTGTATTCTTTGATTAATCCATTTAGATTTCGTTGCAGATAGGTAATACCAAGTGTTGATAAATAATCGGGTTTTGCAGGCACGATAACATATTCGCTCGCCACTATCGCATTCTTGGTCACTATGTTGAAATTTGGCGGACAATCGATAATGATATAGTCATAAACATCTGACAGTGATCCTATTCCACTTTTCAGAGCGTTATGAACTTTGAGGTAGCTGTTGCGCTGTTGCTTTATTGTTGAACCCTTTAATTCAGCTGCCAATTCCAAGTCAATGTTAATCAAATCCAGATGAGAAGCTATCATATTTAACAGTCCCTCACTGTTTTTCTTTATCTCCTCATTGGCTCGTTTTGGGGCAAAGATCAAATCTTTGAATTTCTCAACTTTCCCGTCCTCAAAAGTAAGCCAATTCTTGATGGTTTTATCCTCGCTCAAATGACTTTTCCAATCGTCAGGGGTGACAAACGAAAAGGTAAGGCTTGACTGCGGGTCAAGATCTATCATCAGAACCTTGAAACCCCTATAGGCCAATTCAGCACTTATATTGGAGGTAAGTGTCGTTTTACCGACACCACCCTTATAATTCATTACCGATATAGTCTTTGTCATAATTCAGGACTCTTTTTCGAAATAGAGTTTATAGAAATTCATTCCTGTTTCTTCATCATACCCACGCAGTATGTAGTCGGAGTTACCTTTGATTAGCACATCGAAGTTGTTGTCAAGATGGATGGTAGAAATGCTTGGACGACGTTTGTTGATGGCTTTGCGTTCACTATTTCATCTTCAAATTCATAACCCGTCAAACAAATTACTCGGACTTAAAATTGCTCTGCAATATCTTCAAAAATGTTTCGTTCCTTGAATTTGCGTCCTCAACCAATGCTTTGAAGTCCAAAATATATGAGTTCTGTATCACACCGAAAGATTTGGTTTTGTCGGTGTAAACCATCTTGGAACGAAAATAAACACTTCCGTTTGAGAACAAGGGATTATACTCATTGTTTACAAGATGTGTTTCGTATCGCTCGTCGAATTCTACCACCCCATAGAACCACATCCGCTGAATGCGTTTGCCGAAATATTCGGCAAGTCGTTGGGTTCGGGTATCGAGTTGGAATTCCACTATTGAATTATATTCGGCCTTTAGCCCTAATCGTTTCAATTCCACCACCACAACATCAACCTTTTTACCTTCAACTGTTGGGTCACCAGAGAAGAACATCACAATGTCGGGACGGTCATCGTCAGTATCTTTCACTTCGCCTTCGGTGAGGACATCGATCACCTTTTTCATTTCAGCCTCACTCAAAACAGTGCAATAACTCATAAATTTATCATCGAGTACCCAAACGTTGTTTCTATAGAGATCTTTCATAAATTCACCTTCAACAAACTCCGATCCTTTTGGAGCAAGGGTGTTGTGAAGATCTGCCTCCAATTCTTTTCCGCTAAACAAACGCATCTTTTTGATTACATTCTGACGAAAAAGGATGTATTCAGCCAGCGCACGAGCTGAGAGATTGAGTGACTTCTCAAACTGTTCCTGAGAAAGGTCGACCGCACAGAGAATCTCTTTCTGGTCTTTGAAATACTGGTCTTGTGCCTTCTTCAAAACATCAGCTTGGGAAGAATAACCAATTTCTTTGTCCTCAAAATAACCGCACAGATGCGGATAGAACCTTTCAAGGTTTTCCTTACGGCGTTTGTTTGCCTCTTTAATTTTAGGAAAATTCTCATTTATCACCTCAGCAATAGCATCACGGAAAATGGATTTGACCTGTTTGTATTGTACATCTTTCATGGTGATGTTTTGCCGTGACTCATCAATATGACCTTGAAATGACTCTGACATCAGCAGGAACACCATTTCGCAACCAGCAGGCATATTCTCCTCGGCAATGATAGTCTCGACATGACTGCGGTCGTCAACAGCTAAAGCTGTTATGACCTGACGGTCGGCCTTGTTTTCAAGTTCATGGAAATAGTAATACAACGTGATGCTGTTAAACAGATCAACTTTCTCCGTTAATTCCTTTACCTTAAAGTCAGGTATGGTATCCTCATTGATTGAGGCTTCGTATGGTGCACCACCTATCGTCAGGCTGATATTCACAGTAATGGGATGTCCTTCTTGTTTGGCACGATAGAATTTCATGTAGAAATTCTGCAAAAGGGCTTTCTTGATATAAGAAGGATTGATATATTCGTTCTTACCAATCTTCTCGCCATTAAAGCCAACGAAATGAAGTTTTGCACCAGTTGTTTCTTGAGGAGTGTCAATGATGTCGTTCTGACCATTAAAATCTTCGGAGAACTCAAATTTCCGCAACTTTCCTGGCTGGAACACACTTTCAACCTGCACTTTGTCGAAATAGCAGAGATAGACCAAACGCCCTAATCCCTTATGAGTACGGCCTTCAACATCAAACAATTTCTTAAACTTACCAAAACGCTCATCTGTAAATCCAACCCCATTGTCGGAAAGATCTAAGGTCATGTTGATCCAATCGCTCGACTGAGGCAACGAGACATGGATATTAAACTCCTTTGCCCCTGCATCGATGGCATTGGCAAAGGCCTCGAAGTAAATCATCTCAAATGATGACTTCGAGAAGAACATCTTTACAGCTCTTTTTACATTAACATCCATGATTGGGTTTTTATTTGAGGTTATTTACTTGGGGTGTATGTTGTTTTTTTCGCTATTTCTTGGGCTGCTCTTCGATAGCCCTACGATAGCCGTACGATAGCCCCTATGGAGGGAAGAAGGAAGAAGGAAGAAGGAAGAAGGAAGAAGGAAGAAGGAAGAAGGAAGATGTTTTATGATGGAAGAAGGAAGATGGAAGACGTTACTTTCCGTCCGACTCATCGTTTATCTTCTTGCATCTTGTCACCAATATCTTCACCAACTCTTCGTTAAGAAGGAAGAAGGAAGATGTTAGAAGGAAGAGTTATTTTCCGCCCAACTCTTGATCTAACTTCTTGCATCTTGTTACTAATATCTTCACCAACTCTTCACAGTCCTCATAAATACTCTGATACTGCCTTTCGTCTATATAATTGTTACGTTTTAATAATTCTATCCAATAAAGGGATTCTCTGGCTTCCTTCAAAGCAATAAAGCTTTTACTCTTAAAGTCTGCCTTGCTGATAGCATTACATGCTTCTGCATCATTCGCTCCGATGCTGGTGCCCGAACGAAGCAACTGGTTACAGAGGTTGGCAACAGAAAGAAGTTGAATCGGAATCCTACCGCCTTTTTCCTTCTTACTTCTTACCTCTTCCCTCTGACTGGCTTGCTCCAGCAAGTAATCATTCAACTTGATGACTCTGTCGCCAAAGACAAGGCACTTTGCTTGTATTGCTTCTGAAATCTCGGACATGTGTTAGATGGATGATGTGAGAGGGCTGATGGATGATAGCAGAGGGCTGATGGAAGATGGAAGAATTGACGTCTGATGTAAGATGTTAGATATATAAGATGTGGTCAGCGGTCGCAGCCTTCCTACCTATTATCTTTTACATCTAACATCTTACATTTTACATTATTAATCCCGTTTGAAAATGCCTCTTGTATATCAGGGGTTTCACCCCTGCCTATGATCCGTCGCCCCCGATGGGGCTTTATTGACTTTCTTAATCCCGCTTAAAAATGTCTCTTGTGTAGACCAAGGGAATTGAAAGGTGAGAATTGAAAACTGAAAGTTGAAATTAATCTCTTCTAAATATGTCGCGGGTGTAGACCTTCTGTTGGACGTCGTCGAGGCAGGAGTCATACCTATTTGCGATGATGGCTTGCGACATTTCTTTAAATTTCTTCAAGTCATTTACAACGAGGCTGCCGAAGAAGGTGGTGCCGTCCTCGAGGGTGGGCTCGTAGATGATGACCTGGGCACCTTTGGCCTTGATGCGCTTCATCACGCCCTGGATGGCGGACTGGCGGAAGTTGTCACTGTTGGACTTCATCGTTAACCTGTACACACCGATTGTAGGAGTTCGGAGTTCGGAGTTCGGAGTTCGGAACTCATTATTTTCGGTATACGAATAGTAGCCAGCCATCTTGAGGACCTGGTCGGCAATAAAGTCCTTGCGGGTACGGTTGCTCTCCACAATGGCGCTCATCATATTCTGTGGCACGTCCTCATAGTTGGCCAGCAACTGCTTGGTATCCTTCGGGAGGCAATAGCCGCCGTAACCAAAACTGGGGTTGTTGTAGTGTGTACCGATGCGGGGGTCGAGACCGATGCCGGTGATGATAGCCTGGGTGTCGAGCCCCTTCATCTCGGCGTAGGTGTCCAGCTCGTTGAAGTAACTGACGCGCAGCGCCAAGTAGGTATTGGCGAAGAGCTTCACAGCCTCGGCTTCTTTCATGCCGACAAAGAGCGTGGGCACATCTTCCTTGATGGCGGCCTCCTGCAGGAGTTTGGCGAAAACATGCGCCCGTTCGGTGAGCCAGTCAATATCCGTGAGCGCTTTGATCGCCTCATTCTCCTCCTCGTATTCCTTGCCGGCCATCATCTTGGGGATGCCGACGATGATGCGACTCGGATAGAGATTGTCGTAGAGGGCCTTGCTCTCGCGCAGGAACTCGGGGCTGAATGTCAGGTTTAATTTCTTCACGCCCTTGGCCCGGTATTTCACATACAGTCCTCGGGTATATCCCACAGGGATGGTACTCTTGATGACCATCACAGCGTCAGGATTCACTTTAAGCACAGCGTCGATGACGGCCTCCACGGCACTTGTATCGAAGAAGTTCTTCTGACTGTCGTAGTTGGTGGGGGCTGCGATAACGACGAATTCGGCATCGCTGTAGCCAGCCTCTTGGTCGAGAGTAGCCTTCAGCGAGAGCGGCTTGTTGGCCAGATAGTCCTCAATGTAGTCGTCCTGGATGGGCGACTTCTTGTTGTTGACGAGGTCGACACGCTCCTTGACAACATCAACAGCAGTGACGTCGTTATGCTGTGCCAACAAGGTGGCAATACTGAGACCCACGTAGCCGGTTCCGGCGACTGAAATCTTCATATTTTTCAGAAACAAATTTACAAATCATGCTGTCATACAGCCATTTAAACACAGATCAAATCAACAAGATTGTAAAGCGAAGGCAACCCTCGGGCTTGTCCAATTTTGTCTACTTCACCGTAACAAAAGAGGCATCATTCCGGGGCTTTTATAGCCTATCTTTTTCGAGTGCAAAGATACAAATAAATTCTAATACAACAAAATGTTTTTTCTAACAACTTATAGATTCAATATGGAAACGCCGTAGAAATGTCAATATTAACAACACTAATAACAGAGACTTACAAACAGAACTGACATAAAATAAATATGATAAAAATTATATTTATAAAACCTTTGATGTATAGAAGTCGAACGTTGAATCATAAAAAAAGCAGGATATACTCCTGCTTTTTCTGTTCTTATCACATTGTAAATCATGATCAGTACCCCTCGGGATTTTGACGTTGCCAGTTCCAACTGTCACGAACCATATCGTCAATGTCATACTTGGCCTCCCATCCCAACTCGGCTTTGGCCTTGGCGGGATTGCAGTAACATGTGGCGATATCGCCAGCACGACGAGGCTTGATGCTGTATGGCACGTCAACACCATTAATCTTCACAAAGGCCTTGACCATATCGAGCACTGAATAGCCATGACCAGTACCGATATTATAGATACCGATGCCGCACTTACGGTCAACCGCTTGCAAGGCACAAACATGAGCAGCAGCCAGATCACAGACATGGATATAGTCACGCACGCCGGTACCGTCGGGAGTCGGGTAGTCGTTTCCGAAAACGCCCAGCTCCTTCCGCTTGCCAACAGCTACTTGTGTGATATAGGGCATGAGGTTGTTGGGGATGCCATTGGGGTTCTCCCCTATCCTGCCACTGGGATGCGCTCCCACCGGGTTGAAGTATCGCAGCAGGACGACATTCCACTCCGGATCGGCTTTTTGGACATCCATCAGCACCTGCTCCAGCATACTCTTGGTCCAGCCATAAGGGTTGGTGCACTGCCCCTTGGGGCAGTTCTCGGTGATGGGAATCTCGGCCGGATCGCCGTAGACGGTAGCGGACGAGCTGAAGATGATGTTCTTGCAGCCATGTTTGCGCATCACATCCACCAGCGTCAGCGTACCACCGATGTTGTTCTCATAGTACTCCCACGGCTTCTCCACGCTCTCACCTACGGCCTTTAGGCCGGCAAAGTGAATGCACGCATCCAATTTGTGTTCTGCGAACACATTCTCTAATCCCTCGCGGTCACGAATATCGACACGGTAGAACGGGATCTCTCCCACCCCGATAAGCTCCGCCACGCGGCGCAAAGACTCAGGGTTGGAGTTGGACAAGTTATCCACCACCACGGCCGTATGCCCAGCCTTGTAGAGTTCTATCAATGTGTGGGACCCGATATATCCGGCGCCTCCTGTAACCAAGATATTCATTGTATTCTATTTAGTAAATAAATCTATCCATAATCCCCGCGGGAATGCAACCATCAGCAGAAAGAACAATCCAACACAGACGCACCCTAACACCACAATCACACCCAATATCTTCAGCAAGACCTCAGCGGTCTTGTGATTGCCTTTGCTGGCCTTGTACTCCTCGTATTCCCGGGTCATACCGTAAGAACAAGTCCAACCGGCTGCCCCCTGGCGTCGGGAGTGCCGGTTGGACAATCTCTTCAGTCGCGTTATTTTACCAAGCGAAGAGCGGACGGTTCTGCATCATCTCGTTGGCCTGGCCGGCGATCTTAGCGCGGACGGCCTCGTCGGTCGGAGCGCAGAGCACCTGGTCGATCATGTCAACGATGACACCCATGTCGCCTTCCTTCAGGCCACGGGTGGTGATGGCGGGCGTTCCGACGCGCAGACCGCTGGTCTTGAAGGCGCTGCGGCTGTCGAAAGGCACCATGTTCTTGTTGATGGTGATGTCGGCGGCCACCAGTGCGTTCTCGGCTTCCTTACCGGTCAGCTCGGGGAACTTGGGACGCAGGTCGATGAGCATCAGGTGGTTGTCGGTGCCACCGCTGATGACCTTGTAGCCCTTGGCCATGAAGGCCTCGGCCATGACCTTGGCGTTCTTCATCACCTGCTGGATGTACTGGTCGTAGCTGTCGGTGAGGGCCTCGCCGAGGGCCACAGCCTTGGCGGCGATGACGTGCTCCAGAGGGCCGCCCTGGGTGCCGGGGAAGACGGCGCTGTCGAGCAGGGCGCTCATCTTCTTGATCTCACCCTTCGGGGTGGTCTTGCCCCAGGGGTTGTCGAAGTCCTGACCCATCAGGATCATACCGCCGCGCGGTCCGCGCAGGGTCTTGTGGGTGGTGGTGGTGACGATGTGGCAATACTTCACGGCGTTGTTCAGGTAACCCTTGGCAATCAGACCGCTGGGGTGGCTGATGTCGCCCATCAGGATGGCGCCGATCTTGTCGGCGATCTCGCGCATGCGGGCCCAATCCCAATCACGGCTGTAGGCGCTGCCGCCGCCGATGATCAGTTTCGGACGGTGCTCGAGGGCCTTCTTCTCCATGTCGTCGTAGTCGACCATGCCGGTCTCTTCCTTCACCTGGTATCCAACCACTTTGTACATAATGCCGCTAAAGTTCACGGGGCTGCCGTGGCTCAGGTGGCCGCCGTGGTTCAGGTCCATACCCATAAAGGTGTCGCCGGCGTTCAGGCAGGCCAGGAACACAGCCATGTTGGCCTGTGCACCGCTGTGGGGCTGCACGTTGGCCCAGCAAGCGCCGTAGAGTTTCTTGGCACGCTCGATGGCGATGGTCTCGCTCTGGTCCACAATCTGGCAGCCGCCGTAGTAGCGCTTGCCAGGGTAGCCCTCGGCATATTTGTTGGTCATGACGGAGCCCATGGCTTCCATCACCTGGTCGCTGACAAAGTTCTCCGAGGCAATCAGTTCGATGCCTTTGGTCTGACGCTCACGCTCTTTCTGTATGAGGTCGAAAATCTGCGTATCTCTTTGCATATCTGTTTGTTATTTAATTATTGATACAATCCAATAGACTGCAAATATACTAAAAAAAGTTAATGTATGAGAAAAAATATGTAATTTTGCAGCCGAAATGACTGCAAGACGAATTCTTCCGACCTTGACGCTGATGCTGCTCCCGCTGGCGGCAGCGGCCCAGCAATCCCTCCTGGCGGGCAACCCCGATCGCACGGCGCTCTACCTCAACCCCGCCAAGGTGTGGAACTACAACCACTACGAGCACTCGCGCTGGGGCGCGGGCCTGCGGCTGACAACCCACCCCTCAGGGTTCATATTCAACCAGATAGACGCCGACGTCTACTTGGGTTACGGTCTGGGCGACGAGCAGTGGAAATGGGGCGCCGGACTGGAGGAGCACCTGCGCGGAAGCCGGATCAACAGCACCTTCTACCAGCGCTACACGTCCGACTACCGCGGCGCAGGCAGCCGACGCATCGGCAACCCTTGGACCGCCGGAGGCAGCATCCTGGGCGACTTCATGGCCAGCCGGATGATCAGCGTGCGAAGCGCCACCCTGGGCTACCTCATGCAGGCCGGAAGCTGGCGCTGGGCCCTCGAAGCAACAGGGGGAAAACGAGGGTATCTCTTCGACGACAACCACTTGATATACGCCAATCTAGAGGATGTTACCTACAGTAACTTCATCCACCTTCGCCTGATGATGCGGCACGCCTGCGGCATCGGTGCCCAGCTGGAGGTCGCACCCGACGGCAGCATGGCCCGACTGCTGGCCGAGTACAAGCGAAACATCGAGCTAACGCACTTCAACATAGGCATCTACGCCCAAGGGGGACTCACGCCGGAGCGCAACGAATACATCGACATGTTCGACCTGGGCGGCATGTGGAGCAGCCCGCTCTACGTGAGCAATCAACTGGCCACCGCCCGCCCCAACGAGTTCACTGCCAACGCATTCGCACTCCTCCACATGCAGATCGAGACCGCCCGACCGCTGTTCCGGCTCTACAGCTCGCTTTTCAACGTCGGCATCAACCCCAGCCCCTTCGTGGGGATCACCGCCGCATGGGGCACCCTCTGGGGGCAGGACGCCGACGGACAGCGCCCGTGGCTGGGCTCCTACCTGCAGGCACCCCACCGCGGAATAATTGAACCAACACTTGGGTTGAACGGTATAATACGCTTTGGCGTAGTCGATTGGGGTGCAGCGCTCTCCTACCGTCTCACCCCCTCCGACGCCCCCTATAGCTATACGGATCCACACGACAACCTCATGCTCATCGTCACAGCAAAGCTACTAATTTAAGTTAATTTAAGTCAAAAAATTAGATCGTGCACGATCTAATTTGCACATTTAAAACATTCAGAACGAGACATTTGCCATTCCGGAAGTGTGTCAACCATGCTGGAAAACTCGCAAAACGCTTACAGGGCAAGGGTTTTGCCCTGGTTTTAAGAGAGTCATCAGGGAGT
>OCVV011335838.1_pt1 | contig 32300 bp, 25 predicted proteins | sample 1539721 | NCBI WGS metagenome assembly OCVV01 (sample SAMN02144230, study PRJEB22623) | gut metagenome | biome: sheep rumen | host: Ovis aries | place: New Zealand | reverse complement strand
TCACCCGTTCATCTTTTACATCGTAGTATTGGCAGGAAACCATATCCGCCTGATACTTCTGCTGACATCGTAGCATGAGTTCTACAATTTGGGGCGAAACATAATCATCAGCATCAACAAACATAATAAATTTTCCATGGGAGTGAAGAAAACCATTCAATCTAGCTGCTGTAACTCCAGCATTTTCTTGCATAATAAAGTAAATTCTCGAGTCTTTTGCTACATATTGTTTACAAACAGATGAACTATTATCAAGACTTCCATCATCTACTAAGATAATTTCAATATTTTTATAAGTTTGCAATAATAAGCTATCCAAACATTTTACTAAATACTTCTGGACGTTATACACGGGGATAATAATAGATACTAATGGTTTCGACTCTATTACTTTTTTAATCATCTATCTCACCTACCAAAAGTTAAAAAATATTTTCTATTTTAGAATAACACTTTCAGTATAAGCACCAATATAATCGTATTTTTCACTTTAACTCTGATAAAATTTTAACAGTTTTCTGAATCCCAGTTTTTATATTATAAAATGGATACCACCCTAACATCCGTAATTTAGATCCATCTAGTCTCGCCTTTGTAGCCTTGCTATAACCAGCCTTTTCAATAGCATCTGGAATTTCAAAAATTACTTTTGTTCCTGCAATGCTCGCAAGAATAGAAGCAAGATTTCTTAGAGTAATATCTGAGCTTTGATTCGCAATATTATAAGCTTCTCCTGTTTTTCCTAATAGAAGAATTATCAAAAGCCCTAAAACAGCATCTGCCATATACGTATAGGAATAATACTGGTTCCCTGCACTCTTTAAAACGATATTTTCTCCTGCCACAGCTTTTTTAATAAATTGACTGATGGCCTTTGTATCACTTTCCAACATAGTAGGGCCATAGGAGCGCGTAAACCTTGGAATAACTATATCTAGATTTTTTTGCTCTATATACGCCTGACATAGAGCTTCTCCACACCGTTTGCTTTCTGGATATCCAGCACGCAATGTATTGCAATTTATATAGCCACAATAATGTTCATCAAAAAATTCCTGATCGCCTCTATTTTCCCCATAAATCTCATTGGAAGACGCAAAAACAAATCTTTTAGTATTATGTTCCACACTGAAATCCAACATATTTTTCAAACCAATAATATTAGTCGTAATCGTTCCAATAGGATCAATTGCATAGGCCACCGGATGAGTATTGCTGGCTAGATGGAAGACATAATCAACGTTCTCATCTGTTTTTCCTTGCATCGGTTCATTAATATCATGGGAAATAAAATGAAAAAAAGGAGAATCAATATAAAAAGAAAAACGTTTCAAAGCTTTTTCCACATTTCTCCCCAATGCAAAAATACGGCAGTTTGCCTTTTTATAGGTATTACGCCACATAAGTACATCAACCAAAAAAGAACCAATCAAGCCTGTAGCTCCAGAAATAAGAACTGAAGTATCTGAGATTTTTTCCCAAGGCAGGGCCATTTCTGCTACTTTTTTAACGTCTTCTATATATAAAGGATGTTCATGCATATCCATTTTCTGTTCCTCACTTTAACCAAGTATCTTTATCCGCCTTCAAATACGCTTTAAACAATTCCAAATCATCTTTAGTAGTCAGCTTAATATTTTTATCAGATCCTGCTGCAAAATAGAGAGTTACTCCCAATTCTACCATCATGGTATTGGTATAGGAAGACCCATAGATACCAATTTTCTTTTCAAAAGCCTCATGATATTTTTTATCTAAAAGGTCAAAACGATATGCCTGAGGCGTAGAAACCCGTCGTAGTGTTTCTCTCGGAATATATTGTTTTGTAGTGGTGTTATCGTCGGGATTTATAATAAAAATCTGTTCATTATAAGGCATGGAAGTCACTGCATTTCCGTATTTTTGTGCCTTAAGCAGGACATCCGTCAGAACGGTAGCGTCAACCAATGGACGAATACCATCGTGAATTACAATAATATCATCTAATTGTGCCTTACCTTCCAGATTATAGACCCCATTGCGAATGGATTCCTGACCAGACAATCCCCCAGAAACTATCCATTTTAATTTGGTTATATTGAATTGACGAGCATAAGCTCGGAGTACATCGTGCCACCCATCAATACATACAACTTCAATAGCATCAATTTGCGGATGCCTTTCAAAACCTTCCAATGTATACAAAAGCACAGGCTTGTCATATACATTAATAAACTGTTTGGGGATATCCTGTCCCATACGCTTACCAGAGCCACCGGCAATTATCAATGCTATATTCATCTTATCTCCTCTTTCCAGTACGCTTTGAATGCATGTTCTGAATATCTTTGATTTTCAGGAGGTAATTCCATATAATTATCCCCGTATAAATTTTTTAAATAAGATTGATAACCTTTGGGTGCCCAAAATTTATAGCCCTCAAAGTCAACGGGTATACGTTCTTTATATATACTACCTGGAACAATTTCTTTAGTCCCATAATGATTGACTACTACTACAGCCACAAATTTATCTAGATTAAATTTATAAATTCTCCCTACTTGATGAACTAGCTTCACCCAAAAGGAAGGCGGTGTCCATCCAAAAGCCAAAATCATTAAATATTTTATAATCGTTCTCAACCTATTTTTTAATCGACCTGATATTGAAGAAATTTTATATCTATGGCTCTTCTGCAGTTTTAATACTGTGCAACGATTTAAGGTTACTAAAATTTTTTCTACTAAAAACTCAACTTTTTGCAGAATATAATAACATGAAACACCATCAATAGGAAAAACATCTACATAAACACCTGTTGGATATTTGTCAAATGGTATTTCCATAATTGTTCTATTATCGATGATTCGACCAGCAAGATCCCAATAACCCGAAAAAGACTCTATGGACAAGCTTTTATAAATTAGGTTTTTGTAGTTTTTCATCGCATATTCATAATCTGTTCTTGGCATCATGATATCAATATCATCATCCCAAGGGATAAAACCTTTATGCCTAATCGCTCCCAATAAAGTACCCCCGGAAAGATAATATTTTAAATTATTCTCATCACAATATTTAGCAAAATCAACTAAAATATCTAATTGTATTCTCTTAATTTCTTGTAATGTCAATTCATTCTTATGCATATTTTCAAAATGTTCCATATTCATGCCTATTACCTTATTGTACCTGTATACCATTAAACATTTATAGCAAACGCTTTAAAATAACCAAATATTTGTCTGATGCTGTATTCCAATCATATGAATTACAACATTTTTTGTCAAGAACGTTTGATTTTTCTGTAATATTAAAAATCAGGTTTGATGCCAAGTCTTGCTCATCAGTCGCTTTAAAATACTTCACACAATCTCCGTAAATTTCTCGAAGAACAGGAATATCACTACACAAAATATTATGACATCCGGCAGCCATCGCTTCCAATGGTGGCAATCCAAACCCTTCATATAAAGATGGAAACACAAGCAAGTCTGCATAATGATAATAATTTTTCAGTTCCTCATCTGAAACAAATCCCGTAAAGGAAATTCGATTTCCTGCTTGCTCCGCCAATCGTCCAACTTCCTCATCGCCGGTTATGAATCCTTCTTTTTTGCCTACGATGACTAAAGAATGTGGAATTCTGTCCATCACATTCTGAAATGAACGAACCAGAGTCCGTAAATTTTTATGAGGTTTCACATTGCCTACATACAAAATATACGGTTTCGCAAAAATTCGCTGTTTTTGCTGCAATGGAGTGCTCCAAAATTCATCCACTCCATTGTAAATCACACTTACCTTATTGGAGGATACACCAGTAAATCGACACAATTCAGCTTTCGTAAAATGGGATACACAAATAATATGCGAAGCTTTTGCAGCTGCAGCTTGAAACATGATTTTTGCATAGAACTTTTTCAGAGCTCCATCTACAAATTGTGGCATAGCCAAGTGAAATACATCGTGTACTGTTACAAGCATCCGGCCACGATAAAAAACAGGAATATTATAATGGGGAACCCAGAGCAAATCTGTTTCTCGTGGAATTTTTTGGACCAGTTCCAATTGCTCACGAATCGTATAAATCGCACTTTTACAAGAAACATATTGCACATTTTCAGCGATTAACCAAGGATACTTCCGCATCATTTCCGGATGGCCAAGTAAATAAAATGTTGTATCCGGCATAGACGGAATAACACGTTTCAGTATGTTCCGCAGTACTGTGCCAATACCGGAAGATTCCAGCATACGAGCATCAACGGTAATTTTTTTCATCAATAATCCTCCGCACCTTTTTCTGACAGAACGCGATTTACATAATTTTTAAAATTCTGTCGAAATATTGCTCCGCTGAACTGTTCGGCGTGGTGACGGCAGTTATTGTAGGTGATGGCCGTCTGTTCCTGTTCAAATCTGGCAACAGCAGCTTTGAGGGATTCCACTGTTTGTTCTTTGAAGAATACACCTGTTGGATTATCTCGTACACCTAATTCACGAACCGTTTCCAGCGATCCCCCCTTGCCATATGCGATGACTGGTGTTCCACACGCCTGTGCTTCAACTGGGGTAATCCCAAAATCTTCTTCAGCTGCAAACACAAATGCTTTAGCATGCTGCATTTTATCTTTAAGAACTTCGTCAGGAGCAAAGCCTAATAAAGAAATATTAGGTCCTGCTTTTCCCTTAATTTTCTCAAAATCTGGTCCATCCCCAATAACAACTAGTTTTTTATCTGGCATTTGAGAAAAGGCTTCTACGATAAGATCCATTTTTTTGTAAGGGACCATGCGAGAAGCTGTAACATAGTAATCATCTTTATCTTCACAATATTCAAATTTCTCGATATCTACTGGTGGATAAATGACGGTAGCTTCACGTCGATAGCATTTCCATATTCGTTTCGCTATAAAATGAGAATTGGCAATAAAATAATCCACACCATTGCTGGTCCGTGTGTCCCAAATTCTCATATAATGCATAATTAATCTGGCGATTTTACTTTTAAGGCCGTGCGTTAATCCAGCTTCACGTAAATATTGATGTTGCAAATCCCAAGCATAACGAATTGGGGAGTGAACATATGAAATATGAACTTGGTTAGGACCCGTAAGAACGCCTTTAGCTACACAATGAGAACTCGAAATTACTACATCATAGGCGGATACATCCATTTGTTCTATCGCAATAGGCATAAATGGTAAATAATTTCTATATTTTTTTCTTGCTCTGGGCATATTTTGAATAAAAGTCGTAGTAACCTTTTTTCCTTGGATAAAATTGCGCTGATTTTCTGGCAAAAAATCTACAACTGCGAACAAGTCTGCTTCCGGGAAAACATTCAAAATTTGCTCGAGGACCTTTTCTGCCCCGGCGTATGTCACTAACCAGTCACACACAACAGCTATTTTCATTTAATTTTTCTCCCATACTTATCTTCAAATCGTACAATATCATCTTCCCCCAAGTATTTACCGATTTGAACTTCGATAATATAAAGGGGTATTTTCCCAGGATTCCCTAATCGATGTCGAGTCCCGATAGGAATAAATGTACTTTCATTTTCTCTAAAAATAATCGTTTTATCATCCAATGTTAATTGTCCTGTTCCACTAATAACAGTCCAATGCTCACTTCGATGATAATGCATCTGTAAACTCAAACTTTGGCCCGGGTTTACACAGATTTTTTTTACTTTATATCCTTCGCCTTCTGATAAAATAGTATAACTTCCCCATGGCCTATACATTGTTACGTTTTCAGCAACTTCCGTTCTTTTTTTCCTCTTTAATTCATTTACTACGTCTTTTACCCTTTGAGATTTCCCCTTTTGCGCAACCAGTAATACATCGGGCGTATCGACGATAGTAAGATTCTGCAAATCAATTCCGGCTATTAATCTATTGCTTCCCAAAATCATCGTGTTTTTGCAATCACGAGAAATGATATCGCCTTTTATGACGTTTCCTTCTTTATCTTGAAGCATATCTGAAATTGCGTCAAAGCTGCCGATATCATTCCAATAAATATTTTTCATAGGTACCACAGCAATATGGTCAGATTTTTCAGCAACAGCATAGTCTATGGATATATCCGGCAATGAAGAGAACTCTTCTATCATATTGGTGTATCCACATTTTGCAATTTTCATTATATCTGGAACATGTCGAGTCAATTCACTTTCAATGGTGCCAACCGAAAACAGAAACATGCCGCTATTCCAATAATAATTTCCTTTTTTTACGTAAGATTCTGCAGTTTCCAAGTTTGGCTTTTCCGTAAATTTAATAACTCGATAAGCATTTCCTACGGAATTTGTGCCTGCTTCTATATACCCGTAACCCGTTTCCGGACGGGTAGGCGTAATGCCAAGTGTCACTATATCGCCTTTTGCAGCAACGGATTCAGCAGATACAATCAATTGAATAAATTCACTTACTGGGTGAATGACATGATCAGAAGGGCCTACAAAAATGAGTTCATCATCATTGCAAGATAATTTATCTTTACAATAAGTTACCGCTAAGGAAATAGCTGGTGCCGTATTTCTACCAACCGGCTCGGTAATAACATGGACATTTTCTACTTGTAGTTCTTGTAATTCTGCTTTAACATGATATATATATTTGTCATTTGTTACTATAACAATATCTTCTGGCTGCACTAGGTGTAAATATCTTTCAATGGTTTGAGCTAACAAAGACTTATCACCATTTATTTTTAAGAATTGCTTAGGATAACAAGTTCGTGACAAAGGGAATAAACGGCTACCACCGCCACCTGCTAATATAACTACTTTCATAATGATTGCTCCTATACTATTATAATGAAAAGTATGTTTCAAATCTTTCTTTGTACTGTTTCATACGATTTTGTGCCTTGATTTCGTTTTCAGATTTAATGGACCAATATATTTTAATTTTAGGCTCTGTACCAGACGGTCTTACAGCAATCCATGAGCCGTCTTGCAAAATATATTTCAGCATATTTGCTTTTGGCAAATTATTAATAGATTCATTAAAATCAAGTACTTCTTTAATCCCATTAAATACTAGATCACGATTCATTCGTAATGCCCGCATAATTCCACTAATTTTTTCATGTCCTTCTTTACCTTTCAATATATATGAAGATAATGAATCGTAATAATACCCATATTTTTGATATAATGATGACAAAACATCCACTAATGTCATTCCCTGTTTTTTATAGTATGATGCCATCTCACAAATCAATAACGCAGCTACGACGGCATCTTTATCCTGGGCATGTGTACCAACAAGGTATCCGTAACTTTCTTCATATCCCATAACAAAATCGCATTTTACATCATCAGCAAATCTCGTAATTTTGTCGCCAATATATTTAAAGCCTGTAAGTGTTTCAATGACTTGGACCTTTTTATCTTTGGCTATAACAGCACCTAAGTCCCCTGTGACAACGGTTTTTACGATAGTCGACGCAGGCGTCAACAAATCTTTACGCATAGAAAGGATAAAATCGACTAGCAATGCGCCAATCTGATTTCCAGTTAATAATTGATATAAATTATTATTTTTTATACCCACCCCAATACGATCGCTATCCGGATCTGTACCAATAATAATATCCGCATCAATAGATTCAGCTAATTCAATTCCCAACTGGAGAGCACTGTGTTCTTCTGGATTAGGAGATTTTACTGTACTAAAATTTCCATCTGGCAGTTCCTGTTCTTTAACGACATGAACGTCAGAAAAACCAGCTTTCGCTAAAATTTTTCTTACCGGTTTATTACCGGCACCGTGAAGTGGAGTATATACAATTCGTAAGGGAGTAACATCACCCTGTAAGATAGATTGCGTATATACAGAATCAACGAATTGATCTACAACTTCATCACCAATATATGTTAATTTAGAAGGATCTCCCTCTGCCGGGATTGATACAATATCAGTAATAGCATTTATATACTGAATCAAAACATTGGCAATGGATGGCACGATTTGGGTACCATGTTCGTCATATACTTTATATCCATTATATTCTTTAGGATTATGACTAGCCGTAATGACAATGCCAGCTACTGCATGTAAATATTTTACTGAAAATGATAATACAGGAGTAGGTTCTAACTCTTTAAAAAGATTTACTGGAATTCCTGCAGAGGTAAGGACATTAGCCGCTTCCAATGCAAAAGAATCCGAATTGTTTCGAGAATCATGAGCAATAACAACACCACGCTGAACATCATTTCTTCTATTGGCAAGCAAATAATCTGCAAGACCTTTTGTCGCTTTGCGAATAATATATTTATTCATGCGATTAGAGCCGGCACCCATAACACCACGTAACCCGCCAGTACCGAACTCTAAGTCACGATAAAATCTGTCCTCAATTTCTTTGTCGTCTTTTATTGATAATAATTCTTTTTTTGTATCATCATCTACCCATGATAACCAATTATTATACTTATCTATATAATTCAAAAGAAAATCACTCCCAATAGAATTCAGATTTAAATCAAATCGTATAAAGAACCAAATAACACTACTCATTAATCATTCGTCCAGTAAATTATAGATAAAACTAGCAACTCTGTCCATGTTTTAAAATCAAACAATAACAAAATTTTACTAGTATTTATAACGATATGGATATAGAACACAAAGACTAAGCATTACAATCTACAGTTCACATGTTTAATATGCCCCCTTGTGTTTCAGCACAACAGATATGGTTCTCCAGATGAGTACGATGTCGAACCAGACGTTCCAGTTGCGGACGTACCAGGTATCCATCTGGACCCGTTCGTCATAGGTGGTATCACTGCGGCCGCTGGTCTGCCACATGCCGGTGACGCCGGGACGGACCATGTAGAAGTCTTCGATGTATTTGCCGTATTTGGGAACTTCGGCCTGGATAATGGGGCGCGGGCCGACGAGGCTCATTTCTCCTTTGAGGACGTTGAACAACTGTGGCAGTTCGTCCAGGCTTGTCTTGCGCAGGAATGCGCCACTCCGGGTGATGCGCGGGTCGTCTTTGAGTTTGAATTCTTTTTCCCATTCCCTGCGGGCTTCCGGGTCTTTTGCCAGCAGTTCTTTGAGCTTGACATCGGCATCGACGCACATGCTGCGGAATTTATAGCAGTTGAATTCTTTTCCATGGCGTCCGACGCGGCGGTGTTTGAATATGATGGGTCCTGGAGAGTCTTTGTATATCCAGAGGGATATAGCCAAGAAAACAGGGCTGAGACAGATAATGCCGATGCAGGTACAGACAATATCGAATGCCCGCTTGAGGATACGGTTGTACCGCCGGGCCATGTTGTTGCGGATCTGGAACGCTACGATGTGCCCGTCGATGAGTGTTTCCATATCGAGGGTTGCCAGAGGCATGGTACCCATATCGGGAATAAAGGCGATGTTTTTGACTTTGGGCTGCAGCCGGTATATAATATCCTGCACTTTGTCGTTGCTCAGGCCCGGCGCAATGACCAGGATATGCTGGACACCGGTCTGGTCAATGACAGCTTCGGCATCGGCAAAGGTTCCCAGATGAGGCATGAGCTGTGATACCGCCTTTTCCGGCTTGTTGTCTTCCAGAAAGCCGATGAAATCATAGGCAAGGCCCGAGTCGTCCTTGAAGTATTTTAATACGATAGCCGCCGTCTTTCCTGCCCCCATGATGAGGACCGGGAGCTGCAGCATATGGAAACGGTTCAGTATTTTGCGGCTGACAAAGCGGAATAATACGAGAAAGAAAAATGCGAAAATCCAGATGAATCCGATAAACAACCGTGATGTATGAGATGCCGTTTCCAGTACATACATGAGAAATATCATCATCCCGACAGCATAGAGATCTGCTTTAAAGATACGGGAAATGATTCGCCAGAACTGCATGCGCCGCGTATAGAGGGATTGCACCTGCATAAAGAGGATAAAAATAGCTGGCCCAATCACGTGAAAACTGAGCCAGGAAACATGTAAAACGGAATCGGTTATTAATACATTACGTAATGTATAAGAAATGTATTCTGCCAATAAAACAGCTATATAATCGACAACACCCCATACCAGGGGCAGAATGACAGTACTGTATTTATTCCTGATAGAAATGGATGCTTTCATGACCTCATCATGATCGTTCATTCCTACAACTCCCTTCAAAATTTATAACATGCTTTATTCTATCACAAATCATTTCCTTTGTCAGTATCATCAATTGGCATGCTCCCAGTAAATATGCTTATCCATGTATTCAAAATATTATTGCGTAATTTCAAGCATCAGGTTATTAGAAACATTTACCCATTTCGATTTCCAATCTTCCAATGCAAATAATTTACTATCTGGATTAGGTGAATCTGCACTTTTATCTTCTTGAGCTATTTGGAAAATACACTGACACTTGGATTGTTAGTTAAAAATCAGTTCTACTCTTGCAACAGATAAAGTCTTGGCATATAACCAGATAGCTTTTCAAATTTATCATTTCCTTTATTAACTATATTAAGCCAAGTTGAAATCTATCGTCATCACTAAACTCGCAACTTTCCAAAATGCCGTCAATGAGATATTCACTAATGTTCTCAATATGAATCATTTTATCGTTTTTTAAATCAGTCACATTTTCTTCTAAACAATGCCAGTAGTCAAAATATAATTTATTTAAAAATTCCATATCATTACTCTCATAGGATAGGGACCGCATAAATGAAACGATTTCCATATTACATTTAACAATTCGCATGAGTTTACTAGTTTCTTGCTTATCTGAAAAAAGTTTAAACTTTCGAATCTCCTTAATATTCCATCCATATTTTTTAGAAACCTTCGCACAAGTATCTAAATCTGCAAATGCATACAACGCTCCCAAACGTGAAGGGAAGGTCGGATAATGTGACATTCTATATATCTCTAAATTATATTCTAACGCATAATTTTCAATAATATGCAATACAAAAGGTGATGGCATCTGTGTAGAATTTTCATTTTTAATAAAAGGCAAATATTGAATTTCTCCTTTTATATATTTTTCTGGTGAGACTAAAAATGATTGAAAGCTTGTAGATGTCAGCATTTTACTTAACTGAAAATTATGTTTTAAAACTCTTCCCACTATATCATTGCCGGGGTTCATAAAGATATAAAAAAATTCAGGAGCTTCTTCATTAATATTCAATAATTTCATAATTTCTCTCCAATAATCTGTATTTCTCTTAAAATATAAGTATGAAAAAAATAACGACAATATAGCCAGATAGTTTCTTTTACCATATTTTCCCCAATTTTGCTGCCCTCCACCATGATGCAATCTCTACGAATCAGCCTAGAATGTCCCTTCTGCCCCGACCTGTACTGGCAAGTACACCGGATCCGATGGCATCCAGTACGGTTTATGCGCAGCTACGATGATTTTAATTGACAATGTGTCCTGTCCTTTCGATGATTGAATATGGGGTTAGTAAATGGACTCATGATATGGACTCTGTATTGGAGTAAAGCCCCTTCCACCGCTAACGCGGTCCCCCTTCCCCTCACTGGGACGGCAAAGACATCACAAGCCTGCTCCAGCATCCGTCACAGAAACCACAATATTCTTTTAATTGTGGCTCTCTGCTTATCAAGGGGACGGCAAAGATACTCAGTCCGTTCGGAAGCGGCAAATGTTCAGTCATGAATATGGCTTATTTCTTCGGTTTCCGATGGACGATGAGAGCTTTATCGGCCCATTCGAAGAAGTATGGTTCAGTCATGTAAACAGAATAGTTGGACAGATAGGCAGCCATGAGTTCTTCGTCCGTCCCTGGTAAGTATCCCAGTAGGCTGGAGTTGGCGTGGATGAAGTTCATGTCCTCCTTTTTAATAGCACGGATGAGTTTTTTCGTAATTGGATAATACTGTTTCAAAGTTTCCAGGTACGATTTCGCTTTAGGCCAATCACCGAGCTTGAAGTACAACAAGGCTAAAGGCAACAGATAGAAAGAATTCGTCTTTTCGTCTTTGTTTTGCTTATACAGCTTCAAGGCTTTCAGTTCATTGCATACTTTAGCATACAGTGGCATCAGCTCAAAACGAATGCCCAGATTATCATTCCGGTTAAGGCGCATCATTTCTTCCCCTACCTGGATAGCCTTATTGATGACACCACATTCTGTTAAATTCATCAGATATCTATGCAGCAAACGCATATAAGGGCGTGTTTCCACGACCAGCCAAAAGTCGCCTTTACTACGGTTGTAAATCTGCTGATCTTTTAACCGTTTTTCTTCCTCCGCAATCAGGCCCGGCAGGACTTCGATAAGTTCCAGCGGACCTTTGGCTTCTAATTCGGCCTGAGCCAGTTTGACATCGGCATTATCCGGTTCCAGTTCAGCTGCTTTTGCCAAATATTCTTTCTTGTCTTTTTTTCGATAGGCCTTATCGGCAAAGTCCAAATAATCATAGACATCCATAGGCTCTGCATCACCGTACAAATTCTCGATACTTTCATTATGCTGTACCATAAATTCATCGATTAACTGATTCAATTCTGCTTCACTTTGCGGACCGTTTGGAGCCCTTTCATTAATAAATTCATGTAGTCCTTTCATTACTTTATCCATGGTATGCATATAAAATTCCCCTTTCAGGCTTTTTGATTAAGGTCTGTGTACGTATCCATTCACTGGAATCTTCTTTTATAAGTATATACGTCTTTGAAATATATCAGCTAATATGCACCCTTATGCTTCAGGACGACGGATATGGTCCTCCAGATGAGCACGATATCAAACCATACATTCCAATTGCGGACGTACCAGGTATCCATCTGGACCCGTTCGTCGTAGGTTGTGTCGCTGCGGCCGCTGGTCTGCCACATGCCGGTGACACCGGGACGGACCATGTAGAAGTCTTCAATGTATTTGCCGTATTTGGGAACTTCGGCCTGTATGATGGGGCGTGGACCGACAAGGCTCATTTCTCCTTTCAGGACGTTGAATAATTGGGGCAGTTCGTCCAGGCTGGTTTTGCGCAGGAATGCACCGCTACGGGTAATCCGCGGGTCGTCTTTGAGTTTGAATTCTTTCTCCCATTCTTTGCGGGCTTCCGGGTCTTTTGCCAGGAGTTCTTTGAGCCTGACATCGGCATCGACGCACATGCTTCGGAATTTGTAACAGTTGAATTCCTTTCCATGACGGCCGACGCGGCGGTGTTTGAATATGATAGGGCCCGGCGAGTCTTTGTATATCCACAGGGAAATAGCCACAAATACGGGACTCAGACAGATAATGCCGATACAGGTACAGACTATATCGAACAGGCGCTTGATGATACGGTTGTACCGCCGGGCCATGTTATTGCGGATCTGGAAGGCTACGATGTGCCCGTCGATGAGTGTTTCCATATCGAGGGTGGCCAGTGGCATGGTTCCCATATCGGGAATGAAGGCGATGTTTTTTACTTTGGGCTGCAGACGGTATATGATATCTTGTACTTTATCATTGCTGAGCCCCGGCGCGATGACCAGGACTTGCTGGACGCCTGTCTGGTCGATGACGGCTTCGGCATCGGCAAAGGTCCCCAGATGTGGCATGAGTCTGGCAACTTCCGGTTCTGGTTTATGATCTTCCAGAAAGCCGATAAAATCATAGGCAAGGCCGGAATCGTCCTTGAAATACTTCAGCACAATAGCAGCCGTCTTTCCTGCCCCCATGATAAGCACCGGGAGCTGCAGCATATGGAGACGGTTCAATAGTTTACGGCTGACGAAGCGGAATAATACGAGAAAGAAGAAGGCAAATATCCAGATGAATCCGATAAATAACCGTGATGTATGTGAGGCCGTTTCCAGAACATACATGAGAAATATCATCACACCGACGGCATACAGATTGGCCTTAAAAATGCGGGAAATGATGCGCCAGAACTGCATGCGCCGTGTATACAGAGACTGAACCTGCATGAAAAGGATAAAAATAGCTGGCCCAATTACGTGAAAACTGAGCCAGGAAATATGCAGGGCCGGATTGGTAATGAGTGCATTACGCAGGAAAAAAGACAGCTGTTCCGCCAACAGGACAGCTATATAATCGATTACGACCCACAACAGAGGCAGCACGACAGTGCTGTATTTATTTTTTATAGAAATGGATGTTTTCATGACGTTACCATGTCCGTTCATTCCCAGAATCCTCCTAGTTTGTAGCTTGTTTCATTTTAACACACCCGGCAATTTTTGTCATTACGAATCAAACGTTTTGTTTTTTCTTTGAAATAGCGTAATCGGTTCAGTCTTATTTCATGGTCGTACGTACAGAAAATCCGCACAGCAACCAAATCTACTGTGCGGATTTACATCATTCATAATCAGTTTCTTTCAGATTGAATCCGTTATTTCTTTTGCATCTCATTTGTGATATGATTGTAAAAAAGCATACGAAAGGAACTCCCCCATGAACTTGAAATGCGTTTTGCTCCTGTTTATCCTAACAGCCATTCCCATGTTCTACGGATCCAGCCAGGCAGCCGGATCTTCCACTTTTCCAGTAATCGTTCCTGATGATGTACAATCGGAGCCATTAGAAGACGAAGAAATTCTGAGGACGCAGAAAAATACCTATCCCTATGTCGAAGTGCACGGTGATTACCGTTGGCTTTGGGGGAAAGGACGGTTTTCCGCTCATACCGCCCAGTTTGGCAAGGAGAGTCGCCGGCATGATGAAACGATATATATGGCGACGCGCCGGCTGCGGATTTTTCCTTTCATCCATCTGAACGAACATACAACCATACGGACCCAGTTGGAAGATAACCGGAATGATAAAGACCATGACGCAGACCATCATCTTTATCTGGGCAGACTGTATATCCAACATGAAACGGAGCAGACGAAAGTAGAAGCAGGCCGTTTCAATTATTATCTGCTCGATGGCAATGTTATTGACAAAAAGGTGGACGGCCTGCGGTTCCGTCTCGGTCAGAAAGGGATTTCTCCCGGCAGCATTACGCTCTTTGCCGGCCGCACGACAGGCCCTGATGATGAACATCGGAAAATAGGATGGAGTCTCCTACACAGCAGGCTTAACGGCCGCTTCCAGAGCGATACGGCCTTTCTGGATTTCCGCAATGCCAGCAGTCTCCCACCGACGTTTCCATCATTAGCTGCTTACGGAATATATCCGGGGCAGGCCGGTACGAGGTATGACCGGCAGCGCATCTTCCTGTGGCGCGGATCTTATCAGATACGGCCGGATTTGTCGGCCCGGCTGGAATGGCTCCACGCCTGGGGGCGTCATGAGGCGGACCAGTACAGCCAGTCTGAAACGGGATTTGTCGCCTCCCTCATCTACGGAGAGCTGGATGAACGGAAACAAGGCTCCTATGAAGCATGGATCCGCTATTATGACCAGCCTGCTTCTACCATCCTGTACCACACGATGGATGCCGATGCGACATTTTTCCGCCGCATGGGATTCCGTGGCTGGGGAATCCGTCTGGACTACGTTCTCCAACCGGGACTTATCTGGGCTGTCGAAGGCTTTTCACTGAAAAACCGTCACGATACCACCTATATGGCTTCTTTCCATGAATATGTCATCGGCACCAGTCTGACAGCTTATTTCTAGGGGGCCGACGCATATCCTTTATCGGCAGCTTCGACAGCAAGGCCTACGATGCTTTTATGACCGGTCTTACTGAGCATATTGCTGATATGAAAGCTGACGGTCCGCTTACTGATTCCCAGTTCGTCGGCAATTTCCTGATAGGACAAATTGCGGCAGATCAGCCGGAGGATATCCAGTTCCCGCTCAGTCAGGGTTACACCACAGACACCGAACGTCACATTCCCCTGTACATCGGGATATATCTGCTCGCCTGCTACAGTCCGCTTCATGCACTCGATAAAGGCAGCGGCCGAACTTTCTTTATAGATGAAACTGTCGGCTCCGGCATCACGGGACATTTCCAAAAAACTAATATCCTGAAACCCGGTCATGATGATGATTTTCTGACCGGGATTTTTTTCTTTTAGCCGCTTTGTCAATTCAATGCCACTGTTTTTCCCCTCCATGCAGATATCCATGAAAATCACATCCGGCTTTGTCAGGGAGCAGGCGGATTCGACCATTTCCGAGAATGGAATTGTTCCAACAATTTCTACATCATCACATTGAGATAAAATGGCTGCCAGTCCTTCGAGCAGAATTTTTTGATCGTCAATGACGAGTACACGAATCATAGTCATCCTCTCCTTCTACGGACAGAACAAAATGAGGTTTTCCTTTCAGATGAAGTGCAGCGCCCATTTTTCTGACTCTTCGTTCAATTCCCTGCAGTCCATTGCCGGGCTGTATGGGTCCCAGGCACCCAATACCGTTATCACGGATTGTCAGTATCCGTTTTCCCGTAAGAGGAAGCTCTATCGAGACCTGGCTTGCCTTTCCGTGAAGCAGGGCATTGGTCAGGGATTCCCGGATAATACTTACCAGATCAGCAGCGAACTCCGCATCCGCCGGCAGAGCACCGGTCAGGGTGATGTCGATGCCAAGACTGCAATAGGTACGGATGAGTACGTCCAGCCGTTCTGCCGGATTATCCGCCGTCTCGCGGCGCATATCTGCCAGGACATTTTCTACCAGTGGCAGGATTGCCGCATAATCGGTCGTATTTTTATTATTCAGGAGCTGCTGCAGGATGGTAATACGCTGCCCCATGAGATCGTGGATCTTATAGCGCATTTCTTCTGTCGTCCGTTGGGTTTGTATATCGACTAGATGATTGAGAAGATATTTCATTTTTTCATTCCGCTGTTCCAGAAGCTGGTTTTTCTGGTCCAACTCCCGGTTCACCCGGTCCAGATTCGTCACATCCAGTGCCGTGATCTGCCAGCCTGACTGATTTCTGAACTGGATATGATGCCGCTGCAGCAGCCATGCCATGCCATTTTTCTTTCGGAACAGAAGGTCCTGCCCCTGACGCTCCATGGTAACGTGTTCCGTATTGTTCCAGTTTGACAGGAGATGCCAGAAAATATTCGCATTGCGGATGACTGTGCCCAACAACTTTTCCATGACATCATACATGACGTAATTGACCAGGACAGGCTCTCCTTTTTCCAGACTGAACAAGACTCCCTCTTCCAGAAAATCGACGGCTGACTGGATGGAACGGGCTGTCAGCTGACTCCGGTATTGGCGGTATGCCGCCGGAAAAACCAGGATGAGACGCAGGGCTATGCATGACAATGCCAATAACAGCGACCAGGGAAGCCACGTGTCTAATTCCGGAAGGAGAAAGAACGAGGCAATGAGCAGATACTGTCCACCGGCATGGAAATCATGAATCATGTACAATGTGCTGATGATAATTACTAATATGATGCCATAACGCCAGATATTCAGTGCTTCTATATACAGGATTCCATCTGCCCTATCAGTCATGACTTCATACAAGATAGTCACAATTGCCAGAAGAACAATGAGATTGCTTCCCTCGAGGCATTTGCGGCCCATATTGCGGAATTCCTGCTGTGGCATCAGGAAATAGTACAGCAGGCTGCTGGCAATGAAGAGGATGATAGCCACGGTCATACAAATAATGCAGAATGTACTGGAAAGGGTGTAAATATTAATCATGATACGACTCCTTTCCAATAGAAACAGTCAAACGGCGCCCATATTCGAGCCTGTCATAGATAAGCGGCTCTGGCAGTGTGCTGCCCGCCAGAGCCCTGGGAAGCCAGTCTGATTCTTCCGGCCGGTCTTCCAACATTACCGAAAGCGTCCATGCCCGGCCGGTTTCAGAAAAATGACAGATCCAGTATGGCTCGTGATGAGCAATAGATGCTTCCCCTATTTCTTCAAACATATCATATAGAAAGAGCGCTGTCTTATCCGGTATGGTCCCGGAAAGGCGGACCGTAGCCATGCCACGCAGGCCTGCGACAGTCATATAATGCTGGGATTCGCTGACTGCCAGAGATAATTCCCGTACTTCCAGGATACCTTTTTCTTTTCCGCGGAGCAAGAGAATGCACCGCTTTTTCAGATAGCAGACCATGACGTTCAGATGACTGACGATAGCATCAGCTTCGATTCCCGGCTTCATAGACTGCAGCGCTTTCATATAAGCTGCAATACGCTCCCGCTTGCTGCTGATGACTTGCTCCAGTTCGGCATAGATACATCGGCTGACTTCCTGATGAATGACCTGGCGCTGGATTTCTTCTTCTCTCCGTAATAAGTGGTACGACCGTTCCAGTGCCTGCGCAACGAGGGAGAGATTTCTCTTTTGCTGACGCAGATGTCGTACATCGCGATACCAGCGTACCCAGCCACCACGTATGGGCATGGTCTGGATTTCCATATCTTCCAGAGGCAGATTATTTATATCCCGTGATGCATATGCGACACGGCCCGAATCATCACAAAGCTGTATAGCAAGACGGGACTGACGGAAAAATTCGATATAGCCTTCATTGGTCGGGATAATCCGGATACGCATCACTACTTCCAGCCAGATAAGCGTCCATACTACGGTCGTCAAAACTAGTTCAGAAATACGGCAGAAGGGGATTTTCATCAGATAGCCGACGATATATCCTCCGTAGAACAGGCAACACAGGAACGGCAGGATAAGGCGGAACGAACGCTGCACATGCTGCTTCCACGATGCATAACAGAGCCAGAAATTAACGACCAGAAACTCGGCACCATACGATACGGCCAGGAGGTAATACAGCGGTCCGTTACCATGATAAGAATTGGCATCGCCTGCAATGTCCGGCAGGATGAATGCCCATTGATGTATATCATTCGTACATACGAGTACGGCCAATACCAGATTGTAAGAAAACAACAGGCGCAGCCATGGCGGGCATTCAGGGTGCCAGTCCGGTTGTGACGCCATATAGCCGATCCATACGATCAAGGAAACGAGCAGTCCGAAAAAAAGATAATAGCTATACCAGCTCCAGCGGATTAGATCCACGGCATATCCCGGCAGCATCAATTTGTACATGCGCAGGAGAACCCATCCACAAAGAACAAGAGTAAGACCAGCATAGGCATTCCTCATGCGGGGCTGTATGACGTGGCGGCGCAGGCGGCAGCCCCAGAGGATTGTCACAAACAGGGCGGCCATATACCATAACATGTTATTCGTACCGGTGAGAACGTTTTTTTCATATACATGAAAGACATGGAACAGCATCTGATGGCTGATTAAATCAGCACTAACAAAAAAGGATTCCTGGTCGGATATCTGCACGGCTCCTTCCATGGGTTCCGTCCGGTAAGCGGCATCAGCCAGACAATCAGCCAGTCTAGCATCATCCACTACCAGCGGTATCTTCGATAAAAGTCCCTTCTGAAATGCCAGCGTTCCTTCATCGGGGACGACGATATGGATAGGCGCCCCGCGCCGCTGCCATTGCCGCGCCTGGTAATCGTAGAGAACATAGACCTGTGCAGCCGGACGGTTTCTGTAGGGCTGCATGATATTAAATCCCGTGAGTGTATCCAGCTGGAACCGGCCCTCCTCATGGATTTTTTTCAGTGCCTGCACGGCCAGCTGGCCGGAAACATCTCTGCCTAATCCATAACTCATAGCCTGGACAGAAAAAGAATATTGTGGCTGTGACGAAAGGATGCAGACCGTTACAGGCAGGGTCTGCAGACTATGCCAGCCTGTAATGTCATACGGGCAGTCATCACTGACGGCTAATACGACAGTCGCCATATAATGAGGATACCAATAATAGGAATAACGGGTGTTTTTCTGTAATACGGTGGCCTGGATATCGTATGCTTCCATAGCAGTTACATCGGTATCGGTAAATAATTCCATGATATAGTCATCATGGCCCGTACACTCATCCAAAGAAAAGACGGTGCGTTCCAGGACCTGTCCATAGGCATCTCTCCAGGTGTTATCATATATGATAGAAACGGCCTGGCACATCATTGATATGAGCCAGAATACAACAATTCCGCATGCGGTCAGCCATTTTTTTCCAATCATCGTTTCACCTGCCCGTCGCAAACGCACTGTCCATTTGTTATAAATATTATACCATGTACACATGACAGTTGTCACGACAATATAATGTAGATATGGCAAAAGGAACCGGCCGCTGGCCAGTCCCTCCCGCTCTGCTGTTACAAGTCTATCCGGTAAATATGTTGTACCTTTTGTTTGTTATCGTATAGAGTAAAATACACATGGTTCGTATCATCTGTGGCAATAGTATCCGGCGTATACACTTTGTCATCAATCTGATAGATGATATCACCGACGGCGGAACCTGTCTTTTTATCAAATATGCGGAACAGCCCCCGTCCCGTAAAACCGACATAATCACGGGTGACAAAGACAGGTCCGCTGGCGGAAGCTTTTTGCATCCCTTCAGCCAGGCCCGTATTCACTTCAAAGGAACGCAGTTCCTTGCCATCCGGGTCAAAAGCATAAAGCGGGTTCGTCCATCCCGTGCCATTGTTCGAACCATTACGGGCCGTCCACTGCATATAGAAGCCGTCTGTATCAGCTGCAATCAGCTTGGGAGCGACTTCGTCTTTAGCAGCCTTGCGCTGGTCCATATAACCAAAGGTAGCCAGCAGCAGTTTGGGATTCGAAAAGCCGTCTTTCGTGAGCGTGCCCCGCGTGATGCCGGCCGTCGCACTGGCCCCTTCGCGATCGAAATAGACCGTATCACTGCCGTAGACAGACTGGACGGAGCGTTCCCGGTTGCTGCTCAAGGCCGCCTGGTGGACAGCCGAACCGTCATAGATGCCCTGGACATGATTGCCCTGGCAAAAATAGACGTTCTTGCCATTCGTCGTCAGCCAGGACAGTTTCATCAGACCGATTTCTTGTCCTGCCGAGAGCTTGTCGCCCTTCATCGGGAATTTCCAGAGATGAGCATCGTTTTCCCCTTTTTCCTGAGTCGGAGCATAGACTGCATCAGCTGTCACGGCCAGACGGGATTTGACAAAGTGAGGCAGCTCGATTCCCGTCAATTCATAGAGCGGTACGTCTTTACCAGCCAGTTTGAGTGTTTGGATAGGTTTCATCTTCACGGCATCTGCTTTCGGTGATTCCGGTGCGTTACTGCCACATCCGGCCAGGAATGCGACGGAAAGAATACCGGCCGCTGCGAGAGAACAGATGCGTTTTGTCATCATAGTCATGGAACGCCTCCTTTTGTATTATTTCTATTGAATTATCGGGAAGTCTTCAAAGCCCGATGGTAATCCGTCCTTGTCCGGCCGGGTTCCCATAGTCAGCAGCCAGTGCGGCACCAGTGGTGAAAAAGCAGGCTGCGAGCAGCGTGACCAGCAGTTTCTTCTGCTTCATTCCAAGCGAGGTTGTCCTGAATTTCATAGCAAACACGTCCTTTCTTATAAATGACAGGGCTTATCCAAATCCTTCTTTACGGCCCATATAGATGTCATAGCTGTCCTGGAGCATCCATTCGACGATTTCCGTACGGCCTACCCAGGGGCCGGCTGCCGTTTCAGGATGCATGGTGAACCAGGCGATGTTATGCTGGAAGATGTGCCGGTAATACCATTGCTTGCTCTTCAAGGTCAGGCCCTGGCGCCGCGGGTTCACTTCATGGACGACGGGAACGGTTTTTCCCTTCTGGTCCTGCGTCAGGATTTCCAGCAGGCCGTCGCCGTCTAGGTCGGTGACAGCAAATTTCTTTAAGGGGTTCCCGTCCCTGGGATAAATGGTATCCCAGTATTGCGTAAAAACGTGAATCTGCTGCGCTTCATCAGAATCCAGGCGCACGGCCCGGCGATACCCTTCTTCACAGGCTAAGGCACTGGTTCCAATCAGGCAGGCCGCCATCAGCATGAGCAGTATTTTTTTCTCATATCTCATAACGAGCTCTCCTTATATACCTGTTTAAAACTTCCCTCCTCCGCCACCGTGACTGCTGTCGGTGCTATCGTGGCGTTCTTCTTTTTTGGCTTTGGCTACGCGGGACACGTTCATGAACAGGAAGGTATCGTCCTTCTCTACGAGGTCGAAACTGTCTTCATCAAGGTAGGCCGAAGCCGCCAGGGCCGGGGCGACATTGCTCATGGTACTAATGAGATAGCGCCGGATGAGGAAGCCACCGACGATACCGAGGACCAGGGCGATGGCCAGGGCCGTAACACTGAACTGGTCATGAGGATCGTAGGCCTTGCCATTGGCTTCATAATAAGCCAGCAGTTCACCAGACTCCGACGCATACGCTTTGAAAGCATCGCCATATTTCTTTTCTTTCAGCAGAGGCAGGAATTGTTCTTCCAGTGCCGGTATGCCGCCTTTATCCGTGATGCGCTGGCGCATGGTCTTATCTGTAGCGATGTAGTAATCGCGTGTATCCATGGCTAGGACCAGGACCATATTGCCATTCTTTCCGTCCTTATAGGTGCTGTCCAGAATCTGATTGGCATAGTCACCGATTTTCACTTGCTTCGTCGAGGCGACCGTGACGACAGCCAGGCGCACGCCATATTTCTTTTCGACATTGCCGATTTCATTTAACACGGCAATGCGTTCACTTCCCTTTAAGAGCTGAGCCCCGTCAGCCAGGCTGGACGGATTGGCAGCCAGGGCGTTCATCGTCAGGAAGAACAGGCAGACAAGGAACAGCATACATTTCGTTACATATCCTTTCATGACTATCCCTCCTTATACGAACAACTTGGCGATGAAGTAAAAAATCACTGTCAGGATCAGAGAGCTGCCGGCCCAGTACAGATTAGCTTTCTGCTTGTCATAGGGCAGGCTGCCGATCATCTTGCCGGTCTGGCCGTTCATCATGAAGGTATACGGCTGGTCCTGGTAACGCGTCGTCAAAATCCACACCGGCGCCATGGCGTAGGACACAGCTCCTTCATCTTTGCTGATGACATCTTCTTTGAGTTCTACCCGGTCATACCCTTCGACGGTATCTTCGAGGACACCGATGGCGCTCTGGCGGACCCGTTCGTCTGCCCGGGGTACGGCTGCTTCAGCATCGACATCGTATTTATCGGCAAGGCATCCCGTCAGGTAGACACTGCTGAAATCTTTCATGCCATCATAATCGTAAGGTTCGATGCTTTCCATGTACGTGTCATCCATCTTCTGGCTGCCATCGACGGGGATACGCTGGAAGCGCATAGTCCCCTTGCGGTCGCAGCGGTAGACGCTGGTCTCAGTGATGCGTTCGTCTTTCGTTTCATAGACCGTATCAGTCTCTGCCTTGAATTCAGCCGACGCCGTCACTTCGGAATCAAAGAGCCAGAAGGGCACGTACATGGGCTGGATGGCTTCTACGCGGTTATGGGCCGTAAAAGCTTTTGGCAGGAGCCGCTTTCCCTTATAAAACGCATTTAATGCTGCTATGGCATCTTCTTTTGTCTTTGTAAAGGGGATGACAAAGTCCGGCTTGAGCATCCCCGAGAAACGACTGGGCAGCATGGTAGGATTGCCACAATAACAGCATTCTGTCGCCATTGTATTGCTATCACTGACGATTTCAGCACCACAGGACGAACAAGTGAAAATCTGCAGTTGGGCTGCTTCGTCTTCGCTCCATTCACTGCCGGCATTTGCCGTATCCCATTTAGCTTCCTTTGCAGCCTGGGCTTCTGCCGCCATCTTTTCTTGCTTTGCAAACAATTCTTCGATTTTGGCAACTTCGAATTCCGTATCACAATACGGACAGGTTACCTTGGCGGTACCAGGAGCAAATTCCAGAGGCCCTCCACAATTGGGGCATGTATATCCCACAGAGGTATTAGCCATAATCTCACCTCATTTCATACGTCACTGTTTATCGTTGTCATCAAAAGGATCGCCGCACTGAGGGCAGAATTTTGGCGGATGATGGGGATCCGGCGGCTGCCAGCCACATTTATCGCATTTGAAAAGAGGGGCATCAGCCGGCTTTTTCGTACCGCATTCCATACAGAACTTGCCCTGATTGACAGCGCCGCACTGCGGGCAGGTCCATCCATCGGCATCTTTTTTCTGTTCCGGACGGGGCTTGCCACAATTTTCACAGAATTTTCCCGTATTGCCTTTCTGTCCACAGCCACAGTCCCACATACCTTCAGCCGGTTTAGGTTCCGGTTTCTTCGTTCCGCAGTTGAGGCAGAACTTGCCCTGGTTCGCCGTGCCGCATTGCGGGCAGGTCCAGCTGCCTGCCGTACCGGCCGCCATCGCTCCGCCTGCCTGCGCAGCTACGACCCGTTCCGCTTCGAACTGCTGCGGGTCCATCAGTCGTTGCCGCCGGTTCATCAGCTCCTGCTGCTGAGCCATCTGCTGATACATGCCGGCACCGGCATTGCCGGCCATACTCATGTTCATGAAACCAAAAGCTGCACCGCCGGCACCTTCATTCTGGGCGGCCATACGCATGGAATCGCTAGTGGCATCAGCCATAGCTCCCATGGCCAGGGACGGATCTGACAGCGTCTTACCCATCTGTACTTTCTGGATTTTCGCTTCATCTTCTTCATTAGCTTTGATACTGTTGATGCCAAAGGATACGATTTCCAGACCGCGCAGTTCCCGCCATCGTTTGGACAGGACCTCATTCAGGGCATCGGCGATTTCAAACGTCCGTCCCGGCAGTTCGACGTAGTCAATCCTCTGGGCGCTCAGCCTGGCGAAAGCCGGCTGCAGCGCATTGAGCAGTTCCGATTTCAACTGGCTGTCAATCTGGCTGCGTTCATACCTGTCGTCGACATTGCTCGCTATATTCGTATAGAACAGGACGGGATCGACGATATGATAACTATATTCGCCAAAACAACGCAGACGGATCAGAAGAATCTGCCCCGTATCGGGATCTTTCATCTTGAAAGGAACTTCCTGGGGCGTACCGTATTTATTACCGACCAGTTCTTTCATGTTGAAATAGTAGACACGCTGATCTTTCCCCGTATCGCCACCAAAGGTAAATCGTTCCTTCATCTGTCCCCACATGTCTTTGAGTCCCTGCTTGAGATCACCTGTAAAAATAGATGGCTCCGTAGATTTATCATAAATATACTCGCCCGGCTCGTTGCAGAGATCGACGACCTTGCCCGATTCGACAATCATCATACACTGTCCGTTATTGACGGCAATTTTCGAGCCATTAGAAATGATGTTGTCTTCCCCGCTCGTATTGGAACTGCGGCCACGGGAACTAATCCGCTTCTGCCCTTTCATCATCAGGACGTCTGCAGGCATACTGTCACAATAGAAAAACTCTTTCCACTGGTCGGCCAGGACGCCACCTGCCGCACCCATCGCTGCTTTAATTAAACCCATAATACAACCTCCTTTACAAAATGATTCATCGTGGGCATTCTTTTGTTATTTTTTTAGTTCTATTTATCTACGTATAGGATACTAAATTTCGAAAAAAAATAACCTGTACTTTAATACAGGTTATTGATACATATTGTGAATAGAAATATCTTATTTCTCCAGTCAATATGCGTATATTAGATAAATAACTTTCTGTTCTTTTGGCTGAATACCTGTTCCGCTTGAGAGACAATGGCCGTACGACGCAAAAACACCTGCCTTATGAGATAATTCTCCCATAAGACAGGTGTTTACTTTATGCAGTATTACTACATCACAGACTGCAATGTTTATTAGAATGCATTGTGGCTGTATTCATAATACAGATTCAGCAATTCATCCATCTTGTCGTTCATGATGACCATCAGGTCGGAAGCCGTATCATAATCTTTGACAGCCAGGGCTTTTTTGATTTTGGAGAAGATAGACAGATTCTTTTCCGTATCGCGGCCCAGTTCTGTACGGAGCGTGTTGATGATCTTCCAGCGTTCAACTTCCAGCGGGTTGGAATCGGCTTCTGTATGAAGTTGTTTGCAGGCAATGACCTTTTCCAGGTTGTCCGGGATGATGCGGTACTGGAGTTCCAGAGCCCAGCGGGTAAGAGCACCCAGTTTAAACGATTCTACGAAACGTTTTTCAAAGGCACCTTTGGTAATTTCTGCCAGTTTTTCCGGATATTCGTCGAGAGCTTTGAAGTTTTCCCAGACGGTCTTCGGAGCCTTGCCAAACATGTCAGCCCGTTCTTCATCGGTAAAGGCTTCAAATACATCGACTTCGCTGCGGTATGCACGGTCTTTTTCAAGGTAATCGGCGTCATCGCCCGGTTTCTTCGAAAGTTCGGCACATAATTCAGCCGGTGTCTTGCCACTGGACAGGGCATATTTGATACCGTCGAGAGCGGCAATATACAACAGGGAAATGGCAATATAAGTATTAGTGAAAGCGTTAGGAGCACGCAGTTCGAAACGGGTAGCAGCCGGTTTCATCGTATTGCGGATCAGGCCGATGAGGACCGAACGGTTACGGGACTGTACAGCCGGTGTTTCGCCACCGAGAGCTGTTACGATGCAGACCGGAGCTTCAAAGCCCGGTTTGAGACGATTGAGGGCATCGTTTGTCGAAGAAACGAACGGATTGATGACTTCGTAATGTTTCAGGATGCCCATGATAGCACCATAGCCGAGAGCAGACAGGAATTCCTGGGACATGTCATCAGGATTGTAGAGGTTGACGAATTTACCGTTCTTCATGATGGCACCGATGCCGATATGGGTGTGTTCGCCACTGCCGGCAACGCCCTGAATCGGTTTAGCCTGGAACGTAACTTCAAGACCATTTTCACGGAATACTTCACGGACGATGACACGGGCCTGGATTTCGTTATCAGCCGTCTGTACGGGATCGCCTGTGTATTTCCAGTCGATTTCGAGCTGTTCGAGAACGTAAATCAGATTACCGGAATCATCAATCTGGGCTTTGATACCACCGACTTCTTTATGACCCATTTCTGGTTCGAGGCCATAGAGACGGAGGCGTTCAACAGCCTGTTCCAAAGCTGTACGGACTACGCCGTGTGTACGCTGCCAATACGATTCCTGCAGTTTCTGTGTAACGGAAAGGCTGCGTGTTGCCACTTCCTGGCTCGGGGTCTTGACCCAGAATTCCAGTTCGGTTGCCGTCGTAAATACGATTTTTTCGATATCGTCAGTATTAATGGTCAGGCCTTTGACGCCGTATTTTTTGATGACTGCCAGAAGTTCATCATTAACATAATTCAATGTGTTGCGGAGAATGGAACGGGAATCGATATAGCCCGTTGCATGACGCAGAAAGCTGGGGATACGGAGAGTACCAACCGGCTTGCCTGTTGCATAATCGATGTTGCCATCGTTATAATCGACGAACCAGTTTACACCGGGGTCAGCCTTGATATCAACACGGGCATTGGAAAGCGTTGCAATGCCCGGCAGGACGACGGAAGAACCATCTGTCTGGAAAGCCGTTGCATTGAAGAAATCATCATAGTCATCAAAGAACGTAGAAATAGGAATCTTTTCATCTGTATCATTGCCGGCGAGATCGACGCCGACGAGAGATACAAATTTGATTTCCGGATGCTGTTCGAGCAGGGCCAATACCCCTTCTTTACCATACTGACCTGCAGGAATGACATAAACTAAATCTTCTTTTACCATACCCAATTCCTCCTTAACAAATAAAAAAGACTTCTCCCCTAAAATTTGGTTTGAAGTCTTCTTTGACTTGATTCATGACTTATTTTGTTGTCTAAATCATGGTTAAATATTACAATCAATCAGCGGATTTGTCAAGCGATTTATGATAAATTCACTACTTGTTTTGTAAGATTTTTTTGACGGTCTGGGAAACGACCTTCCCGTCGGCTTTGCCCTTGACTTTCGGCATGACGAGCTTCATGACATCGCCCATCTTAAGAGACGACGCATCCTGCCCGGCAATGGTGTCACGGACGATTTGCGCAACTTCATCTTCCGTCAGCTGTTTTGGCATATACTTTTCCAGAACGGCCATTTCAGCCTTTGTCTGGTCTGCCAGGTCAGTACGGCCGGCTTTTTCAAATTCAGCCAGCGATTCTTTGCGCTGTTTCATTTCTTTGGCAATGACTGCTGCCACACCGGCATCATCCAGTTCGCATTTACCATTGATTTCCGTATTTCTAATGGAATTACGGACCATGCGTATGACGGAAAGAGCCGTCTTACCAGCTTCTTTCGCTTTCATTGCCGTTTTCATATCTTGAAGCAGTTCTTCTTTCAGAGACATGATATCACCCTTCTACTCTTTGCGATTATGCTCTATACTTCCGTTTCCGTGCTGCTTCAGATTTTTTCTTTCTCCGTACGCTCGGTTTTTCATAGTGTTCGCGTTTCCGGACTTCGGAAAGAACACCTGCTTTTTGGCAAGAACGTTTGAAACGGCGCAGTGCGCTGTCCAAGGATTCATTTTTACCAACTTTGATTTCTGCCATTCTATATCCCTCCCTCCAAATGTATGTTAGGGAGTGCTTTACTGCACACATTGAAATTATACTCAAAAAGAGCATATTTGTCAATCCGTAAAGTACTGTAGAAAGTGAAGTCATACACTTTCCTCAGGCAGACATCAAGGATGATTGCCTATTATAATCCGGCTTCTTTACGGAGGATATCGGCCTTATCGGTCTTTTCCCAGGGAAGATCCAGATCGTTGCGGCCAAAGTGACCATAAGCAGCGGTCTGTTTGTAAATCGGACGCTGCAGGTCGAGCATTTCGATGATGCCGGCCGGGCGGAGATCAAAGTGTTTATTGATCAGGCTGACGATGACATCGTTATCGACCTTGCCTGTACCGAACGTTTCAACGTGGATAGAAACAGGGCGGGCAACGCCTATGGCATAAGCCAGCTGGATTTCGACCTTATCAGCCAGTCCCGCGGCAACAATATTCTTGGCTACATAACGGGCTGCATAAGCGGCCGAACGGTCGACTTTTGTGGGGTCCTTGCCGGAGAAGCATCCGCCGCCATGACGGGCCATGCCACCGTACGTATCGACGATGATTTTCCGTCCCGTGAGGCCCGAATCACCCTGAGGGCCGCCGATGACGAACCGTCCCGTCGGATTAATATACAGTTTTGTCTTGTCATCGAACAGGCCTTCAGGAAGTTCCGGCTTGATGACGTATTCGAGGAGATCTTTTTCAATCTGGTCACGTGTTACTTCCGGACTGTGCTGTGCCGAAATAACAATGGTGTCGATACGGACCGGTTTGCCGTCATCGTATTCGACCGTGACCTGTGTCTTTCCATCGGGACGGAGATAAGACAGCGTGCCATCCTTACGGACTTTTGCCAGGCGGCGTGCCAGACGGTGTGCCAGGGAAATCGGCAGTGGCATGTAATCGTCCGTTTCATTAGTAGCGTAGCCGAACATCATACCCTGGTCACCGGCACCAATCATATCAAATTTATCCTTCTGCCCTTCTTTTGCTTCCATAGCTTCATCGACGCCCATAGCAATATCTGAAGACTGTTCGTCAAGGGATACGAGGATGCCGCATGTATCGCAGTCAAAGCCGTATTTAGCCCGCGTGTAACCGATTTCACGGATTGTTTCGCGGACGATATGTGGAATATCGACATAACAGGTAGTGGAAATTTCACCTACGACATGGACCATGCCAGTCGTTACCAGCGTTTCGCAGGCAACGCGGGCATTTTTGTCTTTTGCCAGGATGGCATCAAGGATGCTGTCGGAAATCTGGTCAGCCATCTTATCAGGATGACCTTCAGTAACGGATTCAGAAGTAAAGAATTCGCGGTTTTTAGCCATTTGTATATCCTCCTTAACTTTTTTAGTTCCATTTGATACGTATGTAAAAAAAAGCCCTCTCTGACAAGAGGGGGCTACGTATACCCATCTGCCAGTATATACACTGTTGGATTTAGCACCTTTCAATAGATGAAGGTTGCTGCGGCATCACAGGGCCAGTCCCTCCGCCGTCTCTTGATGGAACTATATTTTATTTGACGTAAGATAGTATACCCGATATAGCAGGATAATGCAAGTCTTTTTCAAAAGAAATTTTCCCTGCCCGGTAACACCTATACCGTATCAGGCTTTGGGCACAGCTGTTGTCTTTTCATCCCGGGCATTGTCCTTTGTAACAGGATTGAGTTCGTCTTTCGAAATGGTAAGACGATGCTGTGCTGCTGCCAGGATGAGGTCTGCTGTCTTTACGACACCGTAATCGCTGGATTTCAGGCTCATATCGTAATTGGCCCCATATCCCCAGTAGGAATCAGTACAATACATGCAGTGGTCGCGCCGTTCCTTGTTGACGCGGTTGCGGATTTTCATAGCCGTATCGGCATCGACGTGTTCGCGCAGCATGATGCGCTGCACAGCCCAGTCCGGATCAGAAGAAATAAATACATTAAATGTATTGGGACGCTTGCGCAGAATATAGTTTGCCAGCCGCCCGACGATAACGCAGGATTTGCCGTTGGTTAGTTCCCGGATGACATCGGATTCATCATTAAACATCTCCTGCCGCTTCGACTCATACCCTGTCGAATAATGGACGTAATCATCGTAGACTTTAGCCAGGAGCGGACCGAGATGCTGGTCTTTTTCCTTGCGCCAGGCTTCGAATGTCTGGGGATGTTCTTTCCGTGTCATATTGAGAATAGCCGTGTCATAGTAGGGCACGCCCAGCTTGCGGGCTACGAGTTTGCCTATATTGCGGCCACCACTGCCAAATTCCCGGGAAATAGTGATGACCAGCGGGCATTCTGCATTTTCCCGTATCCATGCCGGATGATTTTTACGCCCTTCGATTTCACCGACCGCATGATGGCGGAACAGGAGATGTTCGATAGGCCCTGCCATGGTGCAGCCCAGAAGGATGAGAACCAGACCGATGACAGCGTTCATCGTAATCGGTTCCGACAGAATAATCGCCGACAGGATCAACGCGATGACTGGTTTAATGAAGAAGGCAAAAGATGCATTAGAAGGGCCAGTCAGTTCAATTGCTTTCATGAAGCACAGGTACCCGAAACCGGTAACGACGAGGGAGCAATAAATGAGCGGCCAGATAGTACGGGAATTGATGCCGCCCAGGATAGGATCGCCGTGAAACAGGAGGATAAAGAACAGGAAAAAGCAGCCCAGAAGGAAACTGAAGGCATTTTCTACATTGCCGCCCAATTTGGCAATACGCAGCTTACCAAGTGTCGTATAGAGGGCAAAGGAAACAGCTGCCGCAGCCGAAACGAGCAGCCCGAAATTGCCGCTTTCGATAATGGCTACGGGATTGGCTACGATAATCAGACCGACGATACTCAGGACCAGGGTAATTGCCTTTTTGCGGGTAAATGCTTCATGAATAATAAAATACGAAAAAATCATGACAAAGACAGGATTACTGGAAAAAACGATAGCCGCAAGGCCGGCATTGGCCATATTGACCCCAATCTGGAACAAAATCATGCTGAAACAGATATTGACCAGCCCCAGCACAGCCAGATAGGCTATATCAGAACGATTCAGATGGATATGGCGCTTCTTCATATCCCGCAGTGCCAGAGGCATCAACAGCAGACCACCGACGAGAAAACGAAGAAAGGTCAATTGAAAGGGAGTAAAAGCAGTGCCAGCGATTTTCAACGAGATTTCCATGGTCCCGAAGGCCAGTGCTGTCAGCACAATACAGATTGTGCCTAATTTAGATGACATAGAAAAGCCTCCTCTTCATACATTACTGCTTTTAAATGAAATGATACATCAAACCATTAAAGCAAGTCTCATTATATACCCGCTCGATAAGCGTTGCAATATAAAAAGGTGCTACACTTTTCCATCCCATTCTTTTGTTTTTTTATACTTCCCGGTGTTCACTACACCATCTATTCAGACAGGCTGGCAGCAAGCCGCTTCCGTCTCGGCGTATCGTTGAGGACGTATAATAAGCCTTCTTTCGTCGCATTCAGAACGAGAGATCCGGGAAAACGGGCATTTTGTAAAAAGGCGTCCGACCGCTGCAAATCTCCGACATCGAGCCATATATGTGCGTCACTGCCGGCAATGACAGGAACCTGGTACTGCTGACAATATTTCAGCAGCACAGGAATATTTTTTTCTGCACCGGTACGCCCGTTACGTGGCGAAGCAGAACTATTATTGATTTCCATGGCAATATGTTCGTGGGAAGCCGCCTCTACGAGTTTTTTATAATCAACAGGAAAGCGGTCATCGTCAGGATGCCCCAGAATTTTAACATAGGGATTTTTCATAGCCTCGATAAGTGCCGATGTGTTCTCCTCTACCGATCCGGACTGGATGCAGTCTTTGTGGAGACTGGCAATGACGTAATCGACTTTCTGCAATATGCGTTCTTCCATATCGACACGTCCATCATAATCAATAATATTTAGTTCCATTCCTGTAAAGACGTGCAGTCCATCGATGATGTCAGGGATTACTTTAA